>Ga0180437_10001910_pt1 | contig 34630 bp, 66 predicted proteins | sample SS_ome_4_FD_132410 | JGI IMG/M metagenome (GOLD analysis project Ga0180437, IMG submission 132410) | Hypersaline lake sediment archaeal communities from the Salton Sea, California, USA - SS_3_D_1 metaG | ecosystem: Environmental > Aquatic > Non-marine Saline and Alkaline > Hypersaline >... | reverse complement strand
ATTGCTATGCAAATGATGTTATTTGAACTTCAAGAGGGCGCAATTGATCCAGATAAAGCAATACCGACATTGATTAAGTTGTCAGATCTTTCGGATCCAGAACCAGAGACATGGGCAATGGAAATTGAAGAGTTTAAGAAAGGTGGAAAGGTTCGTCACAATCAAAAACTTGACATGCTTTATAAGAGCCGTGAGGAATGGGAGAAGAACCGTAAAACTCCGGCAAAAAAACACCCACGTCAAAAAATGAGTAAGGGCGGTCGTATAGAGAGCATGGTAGAAAGTTGGAATGAGAATGGCTTCGCCAACTCTAATCTAAATAATGACGACGCTGAGTTTTTTGAAAGAATTGGAAAGAGTTCTTTTGAAGTACCGAATACTTCCTTTACAGGTATGGATATTAGATATTACGATCCTGAAAGAGTTGAAGTTTCAGTTGGAGGATTCAGACCAAAAAAATAACCAAACATGAAAATAGGTAGCAGAGTAAAGTTTCCGTATGGTCGGAGTAGAAAAATAAAGAGCGGAGAAGTTATCAATGTTTTACCAGATGGAATGTTGGAGGTTATGCATGGCACCAACTTTACCATGGTGGATCCGGAAATCGTTACGGAAACATTACCGTCTAAACGTAGGATCAAGTATATTCCTTTTTTTGAGAAGGGAGGCACAATCAAAAAGGCGCAAGACAAATGGCGTAAAGTTTATCGAGAATACCTGGATGGGGAGTTAACTCACGGTACGACAGGAGATAAAGTAACTGATAAGGACATGGCAATGGCCATAGCTTACAGTGAAGCGCGAAAGATCTATCCTATGTACAATATTTACAGCAATGGTGGATCTCCGACGAACGCATTCGAGGAAATATGTATAATGCCGGCACCGAACGTTCCTGGCAATCTATTTGCTGAACAAGTTTATGACTTCAACATGAAGTCTGGCGGTAAGGCTTACCAGGGATCAATTGAGTTACCCTCTTCTGAAAAAGAAGTTGCTTATGTTACCTGGGATAAAAACAAGCCAGAAGATTGGCAGAATCTTGAAGCAACTCTAACCAACCGAGCGTATCAATATGCTGATAATAAGTTCGGAATTGGAGGTTTTGTTGCGGGAACGGCAATAGGAGCCTACTTAGGTTTCAAAACAGGCGTTATGATGGAGAAGAATGATGATCCATTTAAAACTGAACGTAAGATTGCCAAGAAAACCAAAGAAGTTGCCGGCAAAGTTTCTCAGAAGGTAAAAGACCGTAAGGGTAAAAAAAAAAGAACAAACCAGGAGCAAGTAACTGAGTTCAAAAAAGGTGGTGTTGTAACTTGGAAAGATAAATACAACAAGAAATACGGGTACCGTAAAGGATCTAGTCATTCTTTAGAGGACATTTCAAAGACCACTAAAATATCCTTAGATGGTTTACAGCAAATATACAATAAGGGAGTAGGTGCCTTTAAAACAAACCCTGAGTCTGTTCGTCCAAGCGTTACTTCAAAGGAGCAATGGGGCATGGGTAGAGTATATAGCGCAGTTATGGGCGGTAAGTCTGCAAAAATTGACGCGAAAGAACTAAAGATGAAGACCGGTGGCCAAGTAGATCTATTTGCCCCGTCTAATGAGAAGCAGTTAACGGTTTTATCTTTCGGTGGTGGTCAGGATAGTACAGCACTTTTCTACATGTATTTATTTGACAAGGAATTTAGAGAAAAATATGCTCCTGGTGATTTTGTCATGGTTATGGCCAATACCGGCAATGAATATCCAGAGACTTACAAGCATATAGAGGAAATTAAAAAACTTGCAAAGCAACACGGTATTACATTCGCGTTCCTGGAAGATTATAAGTATACAACCGACAGTTGGAAAGGCGGTGTCCTGGACAAGATGCGTCGCAATCAATTTATAATGAGCGTGAATACCAAGTCTTGTACGATTGCTTTGAAGATTCAGCCAATATACAAGTGGTTAGACGAATATGTATGTGAGAACTATCCAGAATTGAGCGCACCAAAGCCATGTGAAGACACAAACGGTAAGAAAGCATTGCAGATCTTCGCTAAGACTTATGGTAAGATTAATGTCATTTTGGGTATTGCTAAAGGTGAAGAGAACCGTGTAGCTAAATCAGAAGATGCCGGTGACTTATGGTTCAAGAAGAGTATTAAACGTGTTTATCCTTTAATTGATATGGGAATTGATCGTGCGGGAGCGCAAGAGATTATAGCGAAGTCTGGACATAGCGTTCCACCTCCATCGAATTGCATGGTTTGTCCTTATCAAAATGACGAAGAGATCCTATTACTGTCTCTGAAATATCCAAACATGTTTGATAAATGGACGGATCTTGAAAAGTCGAAATTGGATCGTTTCGCAAACGAAATGGAAAAGCAAAAGGATCTTACTAACCTTTCGCTTGACACACCAATTAAGTACAAAATTGGTGATGAATCAATCACCGGTTACATATCTGGTGTTGATAAAGGTGATGGTGAAACAAAATATGAAGTAACTAGGACGGGATCCTTTAGAGTCAAAAAGTCAAAGAAAAAAGATAACGACTTAATTTTTGAAGAGGCTAAAAAAACCGGACTTGTTTTTAACCACGATACAAAGGCTTTAGATCTTGTTATTCCGCTTGCAGAGCAATTACAAATTTATGTTTCCAATAATGATACGCCAGGAAAGGTTAAACCAAAACTAATAAGTCGCATCAATTACCTAAACTCAATCGATAGAATATCACCGGATCAGATTGTACGTATAATCAATAAGCAAAATCTAGGTGTTAAAATGGATTCTGACACTTTACCAGAGAAAGTAGAAATCATTAAAAACAAACCTCGAATTATTGAAGAGTATAAAAAACCAGACGGTTCATGGGATATTGAAAAGTTAGAAAAGTATCGATTTAGCCATGGCCATTGCGGAGTAAAAGGAGCATTCAAATATGGAGGTACAGTGGATATTGACAAAATGGGTAACCAGGACAAAATATACATTCGAGTAGTGAACAAACTTGGATCTCATACGATTGTTACCATAAAGCCTCTAAAAGAAAGGAAATTTAATGCGAACGTAGTAGTATATGGATTTACCTCTGAGGATCCAAATGAACTTACTATTGTTGAGAGTAAATCTGAAATTATTAACCAATCCGAAAAAGATCAATTGCTTCAAACAATAAAGGATGAACACATGATCTTGGAAAGCACTACGTTTTGAGTTTTGTAAAAATCATATTTTTACTTAACATTGTAAACATTAAAATTATATCCTATGCTTTTTGAATATGAAAAGGCTTTAGCAGACAAAGGAATCAAGCCAAACGTGCTACCTGATGCTATTAAAGACAAAATCAAAACTTTTAACGGTTTGTGCCGTCAATTAAATGCGACTGACGAAGAAGATCTTGAAGCACAAACTGAGTTGAACACTAAGATTGATGCACTTGACACTGAGATCAAAGGTGAAATTGAATCTTACACGCCCGCTCCGGCAGATCCAAAACCGGCAGATCCAAAACCGGCAGATCCAAAACCGGCAGATCCAGAGCCAAAACAAGAAAGCGAAAGCAACGTAGGCGGTTGGATTTTAGGAGGTATTCTAGTTACCGGGGCAGTACTTGTTATAAAACGTTTAATGGGTAAATAGTGTCGAGGAAACTCCATAGTTTTGTGGAGAGTTTGGGCAATTTATTAAAGGTTACGTCTGAGGATGATGCATTGGAAACAATGACTAACGCCCTGGACAGACGACTATCCAAGATAGAAGTTAAGAATGATCCTGAATTAGTTGAGGATATTCGTGTACACATTGAGCGACATTATAAACTGTCGTCTGGATCCCTAAATAATGCTTTTCTCCAAAAGTCAAATCATTTAACCGAGCCTAAATTGGTTTGGGTTATGTGCTGTTTGCACTTTTTTAAAGGTGATCGGCCAAAGACTATACGCCTGGTACAAAATGGCGTTTCAAAACAAACCGTTTACAACTATGTCCGAAAGTTTAACGACTTAGGAGAACTTCCACATGAAAAAAGCATTAAGGAAAACTACGACATAATAATTAAGTCTTATGAGCAAAATTTATAAAAAGGGAAGAGGAAACCGTTCGGCTTTAGAAAAGCAAATGGAGCGCGAAGTCCAGGAGATTATTGATCAAAATAACATTGATATTTCCGAAATTGAATTACCTACGACACAGGATCAGTTGCGCGATTTAAGAAATAATCTTCAAGAACAGTATGGTTCTACACCCTCGCCAGAAGAATTAAAAGGAGGGTCTTCGTCAAAAACAGAAGAACCAACACCTTCTTCTAGTGAAGAGTCACCTGGATCCGAAGAAGAGTTTGAATCTTTTGAAGAACCTACTGAAAATATTGAATCTGATCTACCTTCTACTGAAACGAGCAGAGAAGAATCATGGGAACTTAGTGATTTTACTGAAAAAGACAACAAGCACCCATTCAGTCAGCCTTTCAAACAGGAAGATATGTTTAAGGCTTCTGGATTTATGGAGGACGAACCAGGAAGTCCGGCATCAGGAGGCGAAGTAGAAGAAATAGATCCAATTCAGGATATGAAGCGAACTTCTACCGAAAAGCCAGAAGAGGTTCAAGACAGAGTTGAAGATCCCTGGGCAAGAAGACGATCAAGCGCACCATCGGAAGAAAGTCAAGGCGCACCAGAGCCTTCTGGATCTAATAATGAGAGCCTGGAACTATCTGATGAAGAAAAGAAGAAGACAAAACTTGCTCAGTCCACCGGTAAGAAAGCGTCTGAAATGCTTGCGAAGCAAGTTACTAACCTAACATGTAGCGCACTCGAGGGTGGCGCGAAGTGGTATGGTAAAATGCCGGTAACTGAAAAGAAGGTAAAGAAACTTGAAGCCACCGGTAGAATAGATCGACATTTTGTTGTAGATCCGGCCACTCAAAAAACATTCAATCATATAGTCGAAGAACATAAAGAGTTTTTGGACGAAGTGATTAAGGTTGATGCCGACCAAAAAGAGGATCTGATGAAGGCAATCATGCTAGTTGCAGAAAAGCATGATGTCCAGGTAAGCCCGGAAAGCAACCTAATGATGGTACTTCTGAACATTGTAATTACAATTGGCCAGGCAAGTCACCAACAGAAGAAAAAAATGGAGAGACTTATTGCAAAGGTTTCTGACAATTACGTAATGCAAAGCAAAAGGATTGCACCACTTGAAGATGAAAATGCTCAACTTAAAGAGCAGTTACGTGTATTACAGGGTGGTCAAGCCAATGCATCGGCACCATCTAACGAACAGAACTCAACACCTGGTCAGCCACCAAGAGTGGTTTCTTTCGGCGCACCAGGAGAAAAGGTTGTCCAGGAATTAAGATCTAACGATCAAAACAGAACCGTAGAAACGGCATCAAATGAAATTCAAACAATTACAAGTGATGTAGAAGGTGATAGTGTTCCTATGAAATTCAAGAGAATCGATTTAAACGAAGTAAAAGCATAAGTTATGCCAAGAGAACCACAGAAGTTAGTAGCAGTAGGTGGAACCGGAGTAGGTAAAACATACACAAGTTACAACTACATCAAAAACGTATACTCGAATCCAAAGAATCCAGGCGCGAGAAAGACTTTAATCTATGATACTAACATGGAATTTAAGGACATTGTTCCATTGCTACCAGAACAGATTCCGGAATTTGTTAAGCAAAAAACAATTGAGATCCGTAGAGTTTTGCCCCTGGACGAAAATGGAAAGGAGTTAGGGATGGATGAAAAGTATGAATTGTTATGTGATATTATTGACAATTATCAGTTCCGTAACGGTTTACTATACCTTGAAGACATTAACAACTACGTGACTAATGCCCATACAAAGCATTTAATAAACCTTTTAACTACCAACCGTCACAAGTTGTTGGATCTGTTTATCAATCTTCAAACTTACGGTGCATTGCCTCCAAGAATTTGGGGTAACATTAATCATTTAAGGATCCACAAGTGTAACGACAATCCGTTCCAGACGAAAATTAAAAATCAGTTGAGTGGAAAAATTGAGCCTCTTCGTATTGCTGACATTTTGGTAAATGACAAAACGAGAACGGACAAACGTTTTTACGTATCAGTAGACTTCGCGGAATTAAAAATAACCGGCAACTTTAACACTGATGATTTCCTTAGTGCATGCCGTAAGTATTTAGCGGTTAATCCGAGAATGATAAAGAACCTAGCAAAAATGAATAAGATTTCTGAGGAAAAAGCCACGGAGCGATTATTAGTGCGATTTATGCACAATTATAATGGGAATGTTGAATTGAAAAAAAAGTAACCAATGTCAAATGAAAAGAAACCAGGAAACCTTCCTGACAGGATTGAAGTTAATAAACTTACGATACTACCCAAGGGAGATCCAATTGCATTACCGAAATCTATATACCAGGTTAAACTTCCTGAGTATGGCCAACCGGTAAAAATCAAAGAAGAGTATATTGATGAATTAATTTTTAAACTACAAAGACTTAAAAACGCATAAGAAAGATGGAAGGAAATTTTATACCACGAAAAAGATCAAAGAAAGACCTCGACGCACTAACTGATAAAATATCAGGATTAAAATCAGCAATTTTAGTTAAGCTACGCTTAGAGTCCGAAATGAAGACTCAAAATCAATTGATTGCAGTTATGCGATTTAAGCCTTTGTTCACGTTTTTAACACTCCTTGTTGCTCCATTCTGGACAATAGGCTTCTGGCGCAAACGAGAGATAGAAAGATCTAAACTTGAAAGAGATCTGGAAGTCAAGGTTAAGGCACGTAACAAGTATCATGCGAATGAACTCGAATACGAAGATGCTTTAAAGACCGTGAAAGAAGAAATGGAAGAACGATTTTCCAATTACTTTTCCAGGTTACAGTACTTGTTTTCAAATTTCAATGAAGACTCCGATATTCCATACAACGATGTTAAGTTGTTGCTTCAAAAGCACAGAGAAACACCACCGGCAGATAACCAAGAGAAATTAGAGTTTTATTTGGCCATGGAAAGCACATTGGTATTATCAATGGATCCAGGATCTAAAAAAAGATAGTTATGATATATCGAAAAAAACCGGTTGTAATTGAGGCCATTCAATTTACAAGACATAATTATAAAGATGAAATATTGCCATTTACTAATGGTACCGCTCACCACCTGGAAGTAAAAGATGGAGTACATACTTGTATAATTCCAACTTTAGAGGGAGAACACGTTGCTACTGAAAATGATTATATCATTAAAGGAGTAAAGGGAGAGTTCTATCCATGTAAGCCTGATATTTTTGAAATTACATACGATCCGGTAAAATAATTGGATCTTTAATCAAATAGAAAAGCGGTACCAAATGGCACCGCTTTTTTTGTTCACAGAACATAGGTTATGGGGCAATAGTATTTCTGTTAATACAAGTGTTCGTGAACAAAAACGTCTGACTGTAACATACCTGGACGGTCTGTATGGTCATATACCAGAGAATTGAGGTAGTTAATAGTTTCCTCATTCGTAATCTCAAAGTTTCTAAGTTTTCGCGCATATTGCTTACTTAACGCAAAACATTTTGGGTTGAGCGCAAAGGTTTCTTCCACTTGACCGGTGATAAAGTCAATCGGATCATCCATTTTTAAGTACTCAACTCCAAATCGATCAAAAATACCTTTGTACACTTCCAGGCCATTCAATGAATGGATAACAGGGGAAAGCGCATGGTAGATCTTCGCATGGTCTACAAACAACTGCAAATCGAAGTTCTCAAATGAAATATTCTGAGAGATCCATAAGAATGTAGAAAACTGACCAGAACTTGTGTCTTTGTCAAATGAGTTGAAATGTCTAATTGCAGATCCTAAAGCAATGTTCATACGACTTGTTGGATCCGGGTAACGACCGGCAAGTTTTTCACGACGGTAAAAAACACCATATTCACTGTAACTCTTTATCATCTTCTGTAAAGGTTTGCTTATGCCTTTTGGTGTCACGTCATAGATAAAAATTGTTTTACCAATATTCTCTTTGTACTCCCCTGGTCGAATCTCAGTGTATAGAGACTCCACAAGATCGTTCAAAATCTTAGCAATATTGTTATTGTCGTTCAAAATTGGTAAAGCAATATATGTCTTCATATAACGAAAATTATTACGACCAAAGCTATATAAAATCGAACATATATCAAATTTTTACGAATTGATAAAAATATTTTATTTCCGCTTAACCCAGGCCATATCTACTTTTATACCAACGAATTTGACTAAAAATTTAGACATGGAAAATACATCAGCTAAAGCATTATTTAATCCAAAGACAATGATTGTAACAGCACTTTCAGTTGCGTTTGGATTGTTGATTTTCCACATGGCAAAGAAGCACATTCTTAGCCAAATGGGAGCATAAGAAGAATTTTTAATCTATAACCTTTAACTTTTAAAAATTAAGAGTATTATGAAAAATTCATTTGGTATCAAAAGATTAAGCATGAACGTTGTTGAAAAATACAACCGTGAAGCTAATGGGAATGAAGAGTTTGTAGGTTTCGATACATGGTCTGACATCGATTGGAACATGGCCTCTGGTCAGGTTGCAAGTCGTTCGACTGAACCATACGTACTTAACATCGCTAACGCGGGTGCGGGTACTGAAACTGCAATTATTTTTGGACGTAACCGTTTCGTTGGACAGGCGAACTTTGGATCTGGTGCAAACATCACGATCACAATCGGAGTTGCCGGTGTACCATACGAGCAGTTGCTACAACAATCGGCAAGTGAGCCATTTGAGATTGTGAAAGTACGTCTTTCATCATCTTCTACGACTCAGTTGGATCAGTCAATGACTTTTGTTAAGACAGATTCTAACGGTCAGAGCGCACAAACTCCGATTACGGTAACAAGTTACTTATCACCGGATCAGTTCCAGAACAGTCTGCGTGATATTGACTACCGCATGCAGATCGACGGTAATACGCACATCGCGTACCCGATCCTTGCCGGACAGTCAGTAACTATGTCTATCTATATCTCTGCAAAAGTGAACATCGCGAAGCCACTTCAAGCTAAGGGTGCAATCACAGAGTTTAGTAAGGCACGAATTCGATCTTTCAAGTCGTAAATCACAGAGTAAAGGTTATATTTTATTTGGAAAGGGCAATGGGTAACTCCCCTTGCCCTTTTTTACTAACAAGAACTGATTATGAACAGAGGTAGTTTTGGAGAAGTAAGAAATCTGGCGACACGGCCAGACGTTACAGGTTACGGAATCGAGACAGAGACATTTGCAATGGCAGTCGGTAACACACAAGCGCAAATCGATGCAGTTGCTCTTGAAATAACTCAGATCGAGTCTAAGATCCAAGTACAACGTCAGAACATCAACAATATGTGGTCACAGTGGAAAAAATGTGACGACACAGATTGTAAACCTTGGCATAATAAATACCGTTGCGGAACGTGTCGAGACAATGCCGTTGGAAAAAATAACTCCAAAGTTAATGACCAAAAGATTCAAATTAGTACTTTAGAGTCGTCTTTAAACCAAAAGAAAGCTACCTTACAAGGTTTAAGAGACACTTTAGCAAGTGATCAACAAGCAATTGAAACACTTGCTCTTCAAGGTCAAACACCTGATAGCGTTATTGCGACAGCAATGGGTGACGCACAAGCAAAAGTCGAATCTGACAAACAGAAAGCCAAAACACGCAAAATAGTAATTGTTTCAATTGCAGTTGCAGTCGTTCTATTGGGAGCGTTTTACGCATACCGAGTGATCAAAGCAAAGAAGTTGAAAAACAAGGCTAAGTAATGCGAGAGTTTTTTTTTAGCAATCCAGAACCAAAAGCCGGAGCCATTGGAATAGGTGGCCAGGATTGGTTAGGATTAGGTCAAGCAATTGGTAGTACAAGTCAAGGAACTCAAATGTGCGGATCCAAACCAAACTGTATCTCTAGCTTGAGTGCTGATTGCAAAAAAAGAAAAGAACAGTATTACCAATGTGTCGATAAGTCCTTAGCTGTTGCAAGTCAACAAGTAGCCGTAGGTCAACAGACGGCAAAAGATTTAGAAGACGCGAAACGCAAGAAAGTAATTACTCTTGCCATTATCGGAGCGGTAACGCTAGTTGTGATAATCGTAGGCGTAGTAATGATAAAACGAAAGCGAAATGGCTAGAATGGACATTTTTACTTACACAGCATTTAGCGCACCTGATGACGCAATGGAATTGTTATCACAACATTCTCGTCTTCGTCCATCAGATCCACAAGAACTAGCACACACGTTAAAGCAAGTTTATAAGAACCTACGCAATGAAGAACGCGAGGATTTTTTAGTGCAACTTGCAAGCATTCATCCGGATCGAGAGTTGTTGTCTGAAACAATGGCACCAACAGAAAGCGATAGATCTGATAACGACAGCAAAATGGCCTGTCCTTATTGTGGTCATCGTCACGCAATCGATAACCAGATCTCACAGTCTCATGTAATTGGAACACACGTAGGAGCAAACGGTCTACAAGCGGTCAACCACTTTATGACGAGTGGCCAGGTTCCACCTCACATGCAGACTCCTAATACAATGGAAAATCGTGAACTCAACAGTTTGAAGAACCAGAATATGTTCAAAGAGATGTTGAATGATAGAATATTTAAGATCGCTATGCTTGGGGCAATAGTATTTCTTATTTGGAAATCTGTAAAAAAATAAAAAATGCAGAAAAAGGATTATCAAGCAATTGAAGAATGTAAAGTGGTTAACATGAACAACGAACAAGTTGGTTCAATTAAACCAGGAGAAACCGTTACCGGTGAATTGATCTTGATTAAAGACAATCAATCTGGTCAGGAAATCCCTTACATTGAAATTGAAGATGGTAAAGTAGTTGAAGCAAAAGGATTAGCAGAGAAGTTAGATGCTTCTACGGTTGCTGAACCAGGAGAGAAGATTGCTAACAAAGTTACCGGATCCAATAAGAAGATCATTTATAGTTTAGTTGGTGCCGGCCTTGGTTACGGTATCGCTCACTATATGAAGAAGGACATTAAAATGAAAGTTGCATTTACCATCGGTGGCCTGGCTTTAGGTTTGGCAGTTGAGTATATGCAGAGTAAGAAGTCATAAACTGAAAACCATGAGAGGAAATAGTTTACAAACAATTCACCCAGGAAAATCAATCGAGTCTGTTTTAGGACGCACTCCGGCAAACGTTATGGATCAAGCCGGAGAGAACTTCCCACGTAAATCAATTCGCATTCGTAAGGATGAATTACAATCAGCATTGAGTCCAAAGGCTCAATTTGAGGCTATTGTAAGCGCAATTGCAAACGTGGCAAGAACAAGTCGTCACCAGGTAGAAAACGCTTTGATTGCGACAGGATCTACAAAGGCCGTTCGTCGAATGAAGCCAAAGCGATTAAACTCAGAGATTCAAAACCGCTTAGTTCAAAGCGACGCGAAAGGTGAAGAGTTCCGTAACTATATGACTCTTTTGGTTGTAGATCAGTACGGTGGATCACTTATGAATGATAGCTTTTTCAGAAAGCCAGGTGAAAACCAGGTTGGATCTAATGGACTTGTTAATCCATGGTCTAATCAAAGCGGTGGTTGGCCGTCAGGAGTTGGTCTTCAAACAGGCACAAATCCATGGTCTAATCAAAGCGGTGGTTGGCCGTCAGGAGTTGGTCTTCAAACAGGCACAAATCCAGGTGGCTTCTTGTCAGGTCAAACAGGTAGTACAGCATCAGGTTCTGTAACCGGACTTGAAGCGACACCAAATGGTGGAGTAAATAAGACAAACAATTCTCAGGATTGGGGATCTATTCTTTCTGGATCAGCACAGGTTATTAATTCAGTAGGAGGCGTTATCGGATTGTTCACAGGTGGGAACCAGGGAACTGAAAACAATAACGTGTTTGATGAATCCTCATCAGAGACACCGCCTCCACCGCCACCGCCAAAGCCTCCACGTGTCGGTTTAATCGTTGGATTGGTAATTGGGGCAGTTGCTATTGGAGTATTGGTTTGGTACCTAACAAAAAACAAAGACAAAAAGTAAAAAGACATGCGCATTTCATTTGAGCAAGTATCAGATACACTTGGGAATATTTCCGGAACAGCACAAGACATGTTGGGTGGTGAAACTCCAAACAGTGAATTGAATGTAGTTTCTGATGAAGAAATGCGTCGTCGTAAAATCATTAGAATAACGGTAGCTGTTGCAGTGTTAGGGGTAATCACTTATTTCATCTACAAGAAAATTAAAAAGTAAGCAAATGCGATACAGAGGCGATTTTTACAGAGAAAGAATGGTTGGAACAGCCGGAATGAGTACTTCACCGGTTTCAGATCCTACTCCAACACCGGCACCCAATCCAACACCAGGAACGGTACCAACGACAGTTGAGGACGTTGTGGTAACGGATGAACCAACTAGCGGTGGTGGATCTACTGAGCCAACTCAAGGTTTGCCAGAGTTGCAACAAGATGCAGTAAATGACATTGCTACTGAGGATGGTAATGGTGATGAAGTACCTACTTATACACTTGAAGAGATCGAGGATATTGTAGATACGGTTGCACCTCCACGTGTGCCTTATTACATTCCGCATCCTTACTTACCTGGAAACCTTATTCTGGTAACAGAAAATGGTGGTACTGTAATTCCAGAAGAAGATGCGACGGGAGCAGAAATTATCACAGGAGGTTTATCAGGTGGTGGTTTCGGTGGCGGTGGAGCATTGCCACTAGAAGAAGAGGAATTTGTGGAAGATTCAACGAAGGTTAAAAAATCTGACAACACAAAGACAATTGCAACAATTGTTTTGGTGGCAGTGGTAGTTTACTTGGCTTACAAGTACTTGTATAAGAAAAATTAAAAGAATTGTTCTTTGAAATATATAGTAGATAGTGGAAAACGTCCAATGGATATTCAGTACGTTATTAAAAATAATGTTCCGAATAACGTTTTAAAAACTGTTGTCTACGATGCTGATAATAACGACCTGATCCTGGAACGAACGGACACGATGGAGCCAGGACAAAAGGTGGTTATTCTAAAGTTACCGGTTACGCCTAAACGCCTAATCGTTGAAACTTTCAGTAGACAACGTGGAAGACAGCCAATTGGTACGGATAGATCCTTTCAAATACCTACTCCAAAAGTCATGCGACTTAAAAAGTGGGGAGTTCAACAAGGATCTGGTGACAAAGAGTTTATCAACTTCATTAAGAAGTTTGCGAGCGACTTGCCTCACCTGGAACCAGACGGTAATTTAAGACGTTCACCATCCGGAACTTTTAAAATCGTTCTCAAACCAAAATTGACTTCTTACGGTGGCCAGGTTTTACCTACGCCATGTATGATTGGAACTAAGACAGGAACGATTGAGGTAAGTAAGGACTATTTTATGAAAATGAGTCAGCAACAACGCATAGCGACTCTTTGCCATGAATATGGACACTTCTACAAAAACCCACTCATTAACTTGAATATAAGTGATGAAGTTGGAGCGGATCTGAATGGTATAACAATTTTTGCCGGTAACGGATTCCACCTTGCGGAGTATGCAAATGCTTTTAAGACGGTGTTTAAATATGCACCAACTGATCAAAATAAAGGCCGAGCGAAACTGATTAAGGAATTTGGAGATCGTGTTTACAATGGCGAGTACTTTGGACGACCATATAACATTAAATGATAAGTATGCCTTTTGGAGATTTGATACCGCTTTCATTTAACACTAGAGAGGATGATACGTTTATTTTTTCAAACGCACCGGCTAATCCTCCCCAAACTTATGCACTTTTAGCAAGTCCGTGGGTTCAAACGGCTTATCCTGGCCTGGTGTTGCCGAATAGTACAACAATACTAGATCCGGAATCATTCAGCGACTATCAAGAGTTGATATTTGACAAGGAAATGACACCTAAAATGATTAGAGGTATTCGTTTAATTGTTCAATCTCAAACTCAATTAGTGAATCCAATGGTATGGTCAGACCAGGACGCAAACGGAGAGATCCGAAGTTATGCTGAATTTCCAAATAACTTTTTGCGTCCGGATCAATTCCAGGGAAGAGTCATTGATCTCTATTATGACAATTTAGTTATTGGTGGGAATCAATATTTAGCTTATACGATAGATCCAGGATTTAGTGTAAGCATGACTTTTGTTTATGATGACTTTAGATTAGAAAGTCTTTTAGGTGAAAGTCCTGTATTTAGAAAAGTAATGTACTCCAAGAAGGACATAGCCTTAATGGAGAAATTATTATAAGATATGAAAGCAAGCAAGCAAATGTTAATCATTGCAATTGGCCTTATCATTTTGGTATTGGCTAAGAATGTTGCAAACAAAAGCGAGAAAGCATGACATTGAATCAAACACTTTTAGCAATCGGACTAATTGCAGTTGCTTTGTTCCTGGTTAAAAAGGCGAACAAAACAGCTATTGAAAATATTGATAAAGCAAACGCATCCGGAAACTTTGGTATAGCATATTGCCAGGGTAATCCTTCGACGTGTAAGCAAAATTGTGATCGTATGAATGGGGATTGGATCCCTGGTGGTAGTTCCACCGGTAACGGAGGATGCTACTGTTATGGTTGCGAAGGAAAAACTTGGGGAGGATGCCCAACAAAAAGTACAAAAAAGTTTAATTTTTAAAATCAACAAAAAGTGGAAAAGTTGCTTAAAAACAAATGGTTAATGCTACTGATAGCGGTAGTTGTGGTTTATGTAGTTTACAAGAAGTACGGTAAAGGATCCGAAGAAACGGCCGGAGCGTATGGATCAAACTACGGTTTATCAAATCTTAATGCATCTGGCGTTACAGCACCAGGAGCATGTCGTTCAGGTTATTCACATTCTTCATGTCAGAAAACGTGTGAAACACATTACGGTGGAACCTACAACCAGGGTGATCGTAAATGTTACGTGAATGGTCAAGCGGTTACCGGTGGTATTTTTGGAGGGAAAGTTCTAAGAAGCCGTCGCTCAATCATGTAATCAATTAATTTCAGAAACCTTTTAAATTTCAGATATGTCAAAAGAAATGAAGACTCAGAACTTGGTTAGCTACGCGATTCTTGCAATGTTCGTGTTTGCGGTTGTTATGACTGTTCGTGCGCAAAGTACTAAGAACGAAGAGAAAGCTAACGCCATGGGTTGCGGTTGTAAATAACAGTAATTATGGGAAAGAACGCTATTTATGTTTGGATCGGCTTGGCAGTATTGTTTGTAGTATTGTACACGGCCAATAAGCAAAAGGAGCCAAAAGCCGGAGCCGGGGGTTATGTTAACATGAATCCCCAGGCTATCGGAAGTAAACCGTGTTTTTGTAACAGTTACTTTATCGGCTACATGAACAAAAAGGCTTGCCGTAAGGCATGTCGTAAGGCAGTAAAATTTGAAACACTTTAATTATGGAAAAGTTACTCAAAAACAAAATGTTGATGCTACTTGTTGCAGTAGTTGTTCTCTACGTGGTTTATAAGAAATTCTGGAAAGAAGGTGTAGAAGAAGAACCAAAGGCGGGAGCCGGAGGTTTAATGTCACTCATGGGCGCGAGAGAAGAAGACGAGCCTTGTGTGTGCGAAGGACAATTTATCGGCAATATGAGTCCGAGAAAGTGTCGTAAAATGTGTCGTAAGGCGCACCACTTTAACTTTTAATTAGGCAATTTTTAAATCTAAATACAATGAAGCAGTTGTTAAAAAACAAATGGGTACTACTGATTATCGCGGTAGTAATTTTATACTTCGTATGGCAGAAGTATGGTAAGACGAAAACAGAAGAAGTTACTGTTACGCCTGGTAACGGAAACGGTGATGCAGTTGCACCGCCAATGCCGACTGAGCGAACTGTTGGAGTAGACGAGGCGTTTGCTCAACATGCAGATAACCTTTAAGTCGAACTCAAAAAAAGATATTATGTCAGCGACTAAAACAGCATCAAAAGAGAAAATGATTCAAACGGTACTATTGAACGCTTTTGCTATCGCAATGGGCTTTGTTGCTTTCCGTATTGTATCAAGATACATTGGTGGATCTAATGGAGAACCAACAGTTAACTACATTGGCGATGATTATTGTCAGTTTGGTCTTGTTGGTGGTGGAGGTTTATCTCCGGCTTTCCCAGGAGGATCCCAAGCGTGTCAGAATGGACAAGAATGTTTGGACACAGGAGGTACGCCTTTCTATGAGTCAACAGGACAAGGAGGGCAAATTGTTTGCCAAGCCGGAATGACGGTTGGTGGAAACACTTACAATCCGGTAGATCCAATACGTACAGTGAGTAATGATATTAGTTCATTATCAGCAGAACCAAGCCGTCGAATGATGCCTAATCAAATGGCACAGTCTGGACTTCGCTCTGATGTAGACGATTCATCTTACGCTCGTATTCCTCAACGTAATTTAAGTTTTAACTTTTAATACCAGGAACCATGAATGCAGAGACTAAAAACAAAGTTGGTAAAGTTGTAACTACAATGCTTGCAGTTTCAATGGGGTTTGTGATCTATACGATCATTGCTAAAACATTGAATGAGCCAAACATTGTTGGAGAAACTTTGTCATAATGAAATTCGCACAGCCATTAACCCTTGTTTTGGTAGGTATTGTACTCATGTACGTTCTTGCCAAACAAGGTGTTATAGCGCGAACAAAATTGAAGTAATATGGAGTTTTTGAAAAAACACTGGATGACTATTGCCATTTTGGTTGTTGTAGCCTACGTGGTAAACAAAGCACTGAACAAAGAAGTTGAACTCGCTGATAAGCGAATGAAAAATATGTAGGCATGTACCCAATGATGAGAAGACGAATACACCCAGGACTGATTATTGCATCAGTTGTGGTTGGTTTAATTATCGTGATCCTTGTAGGCGCGAAAATTAAAAGCCTGGTTGAAGCGTTTCGTGAAAACCGCGACAACAAAAGTGAGCAACAAGTTTTGCAAGCGCAAGGCGTTAAGTTGACTTATTCAAAGTCCTGGTACCAGAACAAGGCATCTGAACTATTCAGAGCCATGGACAGTATATGGTATGATCCTTCTACATGGGGAACCGACGAAGACCGAATTATGAGAATTTTTGGCGCATTGAAAAATAATCTTGATTTTATCGAGTTGGAAAGTGCCTTCGGTGTAAAGGATGGTTATGATATGGATGCCTGGTTAAGAGGTGACTTATCAACTTACTATCTTGATCAGATTAACAAAATGATGACTAATAGAGGTATCACAAAAAGAGTCTAATGCAGAAGAAGATCCTTATAGGAATTGCGTATGTAGTAGGTATTTCACTTGCTATTCTGGCATTGGTTACGGTTATTGTTAAGCTAAGAGCAAAGTCTTTAAGTAAAAAACTTGAAAAAGAACTTGCCCAGGATGCTCAAACAACTGCAAATCAAAATACGGATCCAGAGGCTACGGTTGAAGAAGAATATAATCCTTGGAAAAAGAATTATTCTGATTCAACTTATAAGACAATGGCCAACGCATTGTACTACGCAATGAAAGGGTTGGGAACTGACGAAGACACCATTATTTCGGTTTTTAAACGAATCAGAAGTAATGGCGATTGGTATGCCCTCTATAAAGCATTTGGGAAACGTAACGGATATTATCTTAGATCCTGGTTAAAAGGAGATTTAAGTAGTTCATACATTCAAAAAATTAATAAGGATCTCCGAAGACAAGGAGTTACAAAGCAAATCTAAAGAAATGGCAAAGAAAGGCTTACAAATAACAATTGGAATTGTATCTATTATAGCAATAGGTATTTTGGTATGGTTGATGTTTTTCAAGAAGGATAGTAAGATTTACGTATTGAAAGGTCGCGGATCAGGTTTAGATCCATTACAACCAGGAGAAGCCGAAAGCGGAACAGCACAGAGCGGAAATGAAATTTCTAGTTCGGCACCATCAGGTTCTACGGGTGGAGGAAGTTTCTGGTCTGGATCAACAACCGGAAATCCTTTTACAAGTAGTGCTGAGATTCAGGCATTCCAACAATATGTTTTGGACGTGCATAAGGACAGTGCTATTTTAGGAGGCTTTGGAGCAGATGGTCAATGGGGAACTAACACCGCAAATGCATATAAAAAGTACGGGGATCAGTACAATGCAGTTAAAGATCCACAGTCGCCGGTTATCGCGAACTTAGAAAAGGCAAACCTAAATTACAGCAAACCTTCGGACGGATCCGTTAGAGTAGTGTTTAATCGAGGCAATTACAAGTATGTTGCACGATGGTACCCTAATGGACGTGTTGTTTTCTACATTAACGGAAAGCAAGAACATTTATCAAAGGGTAATTACTCAAACGGGGGTAATAAAATTGTTATTACGGAAGGCCGAAGAAATGGATCTACCTTTAACAATAGTTCCATTTTGACAAACATGCAGAATGCGATTGCACCAACAACTTCAACAACAACTACTCCATCAATTGTAAATAAAAATGTGTCAGCACGATTCGACACTCCAATTCGTCGCACTCCAAAAAAGATCGACGGAATAAGTTCAAACAAGATTGGTGAAATATCAAAGGGTAAATTAGTTGGAAGAGTAATTAGTGTGAAAAAAGGTTCTTCGGCTAAAACTACATGGTACAAAGTAAAACTTCCAACCGCAATTATGGTATTAGAGTCTGGACTATGGGGGCCAATGCCAACTCCAACATTTGTAGGATGGGTTAGATCTGACATGGTAAAAGCCATGTAAGATGGTATGTCGTACTTTAACGCCTTAAATAGTGATCAACTCCGCAATATTGGGTTAATTGTTAACGCAATGGAGCAAGGGGGTATTAAAAACAAATACGCCCAGGCCGGTATTTTGGCCGTAATTTCCAAAGAAACCAACTTTTCAACAGCCTGGTTAAAAGAGAGATCCTATCGAGGTACAAGTGCGAGTCAAATACGCAAGATTTTTGGATTAAAAGTTGCGCATTTATCGGACTCTCAAATTAATTCGATTAAGCAAAACGATGTAGCGTTTTTTAATCTGGTATATGGTTGTCGATATGGAACTCCATGTGACCAGGGATATAAATACAGAGGTAGAGGATTTAACCAGATAACATTTGTAGGAAACTACCGCTTAGTATCTGAGTATACAGGAATTGATCTGGTTAAAAATCCAGAGAAGCTAGAGGATCCAAAGATAGCTTCAAAAGCGGCAGTTGCTTACTTTTTGGATGCTTTTAATAATAAATGGAGTAACGCACATGCGAATCATTATAACGCAAAGAACATTAATGACTTCAAGAACCTGGAAGATGCAGTTTTAGCTATGTACCACGCGAATGCCGGACTTGGTAAACCAATGTTTACTAAAAGTCAGATTACTTCAACAGGAGGTCTTCAAAAAGCTATTTCTAGAGTGTTAGGATTTCATAGTTTGATACTTAGTTCTTTGCCTAAAAAGAATACGGTCGCTATTGTTGTTTCATTGATTGTTTTAGCGGGATTGATAACCGGAGCAATATTGATATTTAGAAACGTAAAAAAGTCTAATAACTAATGAAAAAAGGTTGGATTACAGGAATTGGAATTGTCGTAGCATTAATTGTCGGGTTAATTGTTAAGGCAAAACAGTGGTTTAAGGAGTTGAAATATGGTATTGCACCAGGCTTCAAATTGCTTCAAGTGGGTGTACGTGAGGTACGTGTATTAGTGCCTGTTTACATTTATAACCCTACGCCATTCAACGCAATCATATCAGATCTGAATCTTAGAATTTACTTTGATGGATATTACATTTCAACTGTCCAGGTAAAGGGTAACTATGCCCTCCGACCGAAGGAGTATAGTACATATCCTTTGGAGTTCAAAGTTTCGACAGGTCAAGTATTGAAATATTTAGCCGAAAGAGGCGAAGTTATAAATGATCCGAAGTGGACTAAAAAAGTTAGAGTTAGCGTTGACGGAACCGTAACCGCAGATATTGGAATAATTAAGCTATACAACCAACCTGTACAGTTTAACGATAGTTTGAAAAGTTACGTAGGATAGTTATTTTAGCACTAAATAAAATATAACCATATTATGAATTTTAGTGTAATTAAAGACTTGAACATCGACCTCGAAGTAGTGGAGTCGCATTTTGTAATGGCCGTTGTGGGAGTCGCTGATGAAAAGCAAGTAGCACCGACTGACGTATCGTTGATTGTTTGCATTACCAAGGGAACCGGAGTGTTCAACAAGGGAAAAGAAGTAGTAAGAGCCATTAAGTATTCAGATAGCGAGGCTTTTGAAGAAGAAATGGTTAAAATATCGAAGTTGACAAAGGCAGATATGACCGGTGCAATTTCGGGGGCATTGAAAGAGATCCTTTTAGGCGAGATTGAAATGCACAATGCAACACTGCATTTACCTAACGTCATTGTAGATGAAGACGGAAATGAGTTGCCAAACCTTTACAAGCGCGAAAGTGCTAGAAATTATGGTCAACCAATTGATAAAAAATTGGAGTTGTGGATTACGGTGGATGCAGAAGACAATTTGATTATGAACATGATCTATGGCAATAACAAGTTAAGATCTTATTCAATCAGAGAAGAGTTCAAGGAAGTGGACAATGTTAAAATAGGTGAAGTTGTAAACGAAGACGAGATTGACGAAGCGCAAGCGCAAATACAACGAAACCAAAACGGATAGTATGAAGAAGTACGGAATTATAATCGGAATAGTTGCCCTGTTGATAATCGGGGCAATTATCTATTTCGTGGTGATACGTAAAAAGACCGGCAAAGGAATTAAAGGACAATTAGGTTTAGGTGAGCCTGGATCCGCGACGCCCGTAAATCCTCCCACCAGGCCAACGCCTGATTTAGAGGTAACCGACAAATTGCCACCGGTAGCGGTTAATCCCTCGCCACGTGTTAGCGCGAGCGGTGTTCCGGAAAATCTTAGTTGGGTAAGACAAACAAAAGTCGCTGAATATCTTTCGACGCTTTTACAGGAGAATCAGATCGATGAACTGATAGAGTGTGTTAAGATGATCGAAGAGGAACAAGAAAAAGATGAAACGGCATTCCCGGAAGGTAATGGAGGTCTTTACGGCCAGGTTTCAGACATAGCACATGCATTGTACCTTATGAAAGTATGGAACAATTCAGTTTTAGAAAACCTTAAAAATGCACAAGAGTAATGGGAGCAACCGTATTTCAATTTAAGTGTACTCAATTTACCGCAGTAGGTGATGAAGTTTTCACCCTGGATCAAAATACCGAAGCCAATGAACTTCAAGTAAGTTGTATCTCAGGAACAATTACTATTGAAGGTAAAACAGGGTTAAACGTGGAGATCCTTGGAAAGCCGGTATCACCAATAACGCTTAACCCAGGCCAAGCATTTAATTTTACCGAGATCCAGTACAAGGAAGTGACAATAACTGTCACTGATGGATCTGAGGCAGTATTTGTAACAAACAACTAGAGATATGAATTTTGTAGAAATAAGTGATTATTGCAGTGATCTCACAATGGGAAACATTGACGGTTATGTGCAATGTGAAAAAGCATTGAGCAGTTGTAAGGGGAACGCAAATTGTGAACGCCAGGCTAAAAATTATGCAATGGCGGTACAAAGCGGAGGTTTTGTAGGAACTTTCGGACAGTATAAGGAAAAGTACGGACTTTTCCAGGAGATAGGAGAGATCACAATCACTACTACAAAACCAGACGAACCAGACGAACCAGAAGACAAGCCAAAGCACAAGAAAAACATTAAGTTGATTGTGGCATTGGTTGGTTTATCAGTACTAATTGTTGGAGCGGTTCTTATTTGGAGATCCGTAGCCAAAAAAAAATAAGAATTAGAATATGGCAATTGGAGGACATTTAGGATTTGTTTCAATCACCGGTGGTGGTGGAGGCGGTGGTGTAGTTACTATTACACCTGTAAATCAAACACCCGCAACAACTGACATCAGTAGTTCTTCTGGTGCAACACCCGCGACTTACCGTTCATTGACGTTTGTTATTAATGAAGGATCCGTTGATATTGATGGTGTTACTTACCAGGAAGGAACTTACACTTTCGGAAATGATACTTTCGGAACATTAGCATCTATTTCGTATGATGCAAGCGGTTCAACTGACGCTTCAATTATTCACACTTCTTAATCCAAAGGTATGACAGGCGCACAGTTAAGATCAAAACTATTTGTAGGTAACACATTATTTGTTGCTAAATCCGGAAACAACGCTACGGCACTTCGTAATCGTTGGGATAAGCCTTTTGCCACCGTTTTAGAAGCAAAGAATAACGCCCAGGTAGGCGATACCATTTACGTTTTCCCTGGAACATATAATGAAGGATCCGCAGACATTACGGCTTCTGGTGTTCAGTATTGGGTTGAGGACGGTGCAATAATTCAGTGTAACGTAGAGGTCATATCTGATTTTGGATTAGCGAAAGATATTTGGGTTGACGGTGCCGGCACATTCCAGACGCTAGGAATTAACTTTGGCCGTGGAGTAGTAAATGTCAACAACGTTGCTAGTACATTATACTTTAGAGGAAAGCAATTGCTTGCTAGAACCAACGGTGCTGAAATTACCGCACATGATCCAAACGTCAATTTTGACTTTCATTGTGATACAATTACATGTGATCTACAATACGGTTTATTTTTGAGTGGTAACGTGCAAGGTATCTTTTCATTTAACCTAATAGAAACTCAAGATTCTGCCGGCATTTTTTGTAGTAATGTTGGAACTGATTTAGTAAAAAGACGTGTATTTATAAAGGGAGTTCAAATGACAGGACAATCGGCCTCTTTTGGTGCCGGACTTATCGCTACACAAAACTGTTTTAATACCGAGATACATTGGGAAGGAATTACGCTTAATCATTTTACATCGACTACGGGTGGTGGGTTTTTAATTGGAGGTGGATTTAATTACTTTTTAAATTGTAATCTCAAATCAGAAAATGGCTATGGAGTTAATTTCTTTTCTGGTCAATCTGTAAACCGTTGGGTAAATTGTAACATAGTTTCAGAAAGACAGGCATTTAACTCAAATGGAACAAGTATCAATGAAATTGTTGGTGGTGTTTATTCAAGTAGTGATGATGGACTTGCAAACGTTGGTTCGATAACCCTATCTGGATCCTCGGAATTAGACATTCAGGACGCAGTAATTGAGCAAACCGCTACTGATGGTGTACCGGCCATTATTCGAGTGGACAATGACAACTTACGTATTGGAAACATAAAGATGGTAGGTGATGCATCAATTACTCAAAGTATTCGAGGTAATGCACCACGAAATATTAAAGTAGAAAAAGACTCAGCGACAAATAAAGCGGTCGATGGTAATATTACCAACCTGGTAGCCGGTACTACCATTGTGGTAGATTCTAACGTAGGAAGAAATTCACAAACAGTTTTTTAAATAAGATATGGATTCATTAATTGGACAAATAACAGATATTACAGGTGTTGCCGTAGGAAAGTCAATCACAGTTAACATTTACGAACCTGGTACCGTTGAAAATGTAACATTTGACGTGCCTTACGACACATTAACCGCAGAACAGCAAGCAACTGTTGAAAATTTTCGTGCGCTTATGATTTCATTAACACCATCTGAATAGATAATTAAAAAGAAATGAAATTAGGAAGATTAAACGGTTGGGATGATGTTCTTCCTAGAGTAGTTAATCCTTAAAAAAATATAAAATGACATTTACATCAAGATTTGGAAATTTAATTGTTGAGGATGAACCTGTTTATAAGAGTGAACTTTATGATAGTCCTACCACTAATTTAAACAGTATTATTACTGCTTCAACTCAATGGAGTAAAACCCTACCGGCACCTGTTCCACTACTCACAGGTTCAGTCGCAAATGGATTTACATTTTTTGACAATGTAGCTGATAAAGAAGCAAATGGAACGACTTCATATAATGAATTAGATATTGCTTACGGAATAAGTATAACCTTATCAGGAACAGGTGGAACTGCAAACATCAATGTAGATGGGGTAAATTATCTTGCGACATTTGATACCGATTTATTTACTACTGCAAATAATTGGGTAACTGCAAATAGTTCAACTTTAATGGCTTTAGGAATAGGGGTATTTGCTTTAGGAAGTGGTATTGATGGTAGAATTAGATTTAGTGCTGCTTCAAATACAATTTTAAATGCTATTACAATTACAAATGTTACTCCTGATTTAAGTGGAACAATAGCAAATGAATTTACAGGAAGCCCTACCGCAAGTGGCGACCACGCTCTAATACCGTATGTAGGAGAGCCTTATGAGGGTTTAAGAATTAGTCAAACTATCAGAGCAAATTTTAATCTTCAAACAGGCACGGCGCAATATGCAGAATTAGGGTTATTTAGATACACAGATGATAGTCAAATTGGTTCAGGGATTCTTATTTTAAGAAATCCTGATACTACGGGTAGTTTATCTGTTATTGAAACATATACAGCAAGTGCATCAGACCCTTTTGTTTTAGGTGGGTTTTATTTAGCATTGGTAAATAACACAGGACAAACTTTAAACTTTTTGGGTTCGGCAGGAATTTTAATTCAAAGTATTTTTCAAAAACCTGTAAACTTTACGCCATAATGGAAACAGGCGATTGTAGACGATTTTGAATCTGAAAATAAAACCTTATTTTAATGGACGAGGCAGACAAACCAAAAGAGCGTGGTTTCTTCATAGTTAGCGGTGTATTTATAGTGTTAGTCGCTACATTTTATGCTTACGCTTTAGTAAAACAAAGTAATTTGTAATATGGATCAGGTAGTATTAGAAAGACATTTGAGAAAAACAACCATTACGTCGAACGTAATTTCAATCGTAGTTGGTGTTTTAGTAGCGTTGGGAGTTGGATATGGATTTTACTATAATACCACTTCGACATTAGAGAATTACGGTGAAGATCTAAAAGAACTTCAAGAAAATCAAAATACACTTCAAAATGACGTAAACGAGATTAAAGTTTATAAAGGAGTTTCGCGCGAAGAGATTGATGGTCTTGATGAAAAGGTTGATGTCTTATATAAGAAAGTTGACAAGATGGATGATAAACTTGATCGCATATTGCTTCAAACACGTGAATAATATGAGTAATCAAATGAAATTTATGGTGTTGCTTGGCTTGTCGTTTGCCGTGGTAATTTTTGTTTTAGCGAAGGCTAAAGAAACCCAGGTCGCACCAAACATTTAAGATTATTATTAACCCCCTAAAACAAATAAAATGAACGTTACGGGAACACTAAATCTTGCGCCTGATGCAACATGGGCGCAATCACAAACGCGTAGAAAGACGCTTAACTGTTTAACGGCAGAGGCTCCGGTGATTATTAACTTACCGACAATTGAAGCAGTAAATGGAGTAAGCGGTGGCGCAGTAGAAATTGTTATTTTGGATGGATCGGGTAATGCCGTAGAAAACAACATAACAATTAATGCCGGTGAAGGCAATACTTGTAATGGTCGAGATTTCGTTAGTATTGCATCGAACGGAGAATCTGTTACTCTACTTGTAGGTAACGATACTGAATGGGCAGTTAACAACTAATCATTCTAATTCAATTTCAAGAGGGTGGCGATAATTCTCTGCCCTCTTTTTTTAAACTTCATGCTATGAAAAAGACTCGTTTTGGTATAGGATCCTACATGAAGCCAACACCGTCGTTAATGCGACGTATTGGTGATGGTTTGCTTGTAGCATCTACAACATTATCTACTTATGCAATAGCCGAAGAGATTAAGTGGCTTGCTTTAACATCAGTTTTCGTTGGTGCCGGAGCAAAATTTTTGACTAACCTTTTTTCAGTAGAAGATGCGCCAAACAACTAAAGTAGTTTCAAAGCGTAGGATTCTTTTTTACGTTCTAATCGGTTATGGTATAACCATGACTATCATTTTATTGTCGAAAGGTTGTGAAAAGGCTCCAAATGCTGATATAGCACACATAAAACACGAAGCCGACTCTCTAAGAACTGTTAACCATGTGATAGAACAAGAAAACGTTCGCCTGGTGGAAGAGATTCATGCAGTCAGTCAACGCCTGGACATGATTGATTTACACCTGTCAGAGATACAGGAAGAGAAGATTAGAATTAAAGATCATTTTGAAGACCGTAAGAACGGCCTTGGAATCATCAGTCAAGATAGTTTAAAACAGGTAGCTTTAGAAGATTAATGGCTTATAAGATATTACCGTACACAAAGCGTAAAGCAAAGAGTCTTGGTTTACAAGTGAAACCTTCACGCAATCGCAAGAAGAAAATTGACGTTTTCAAAGGTGATGAAAAGATAGGTTCAATAGGTGCAATTGGATATAACGATTATCCTACGTACTTGGAAATGGAAAAAACAGGAGAAGTCGAGAAAGGCACTGCCGAAAAGCGACGAAAGTTATATAAGAAACGCCACACGGATAGACACAAAAAGTGGACTCCAAGTTGGTTAGCAGATCAATTGCTATGGTAGAGAACAATATTCCATACGAGATAGGAACTATCAAGTTGACCTGGATAGATCCGCACACTTATGAGTTACTTAACGGACAAATGTTTGATACAGTTGACCAGGCACTTGCCACAGCGAAAACAAAAAAACTTGGCCAAAATTGGTTGGTTTTTGAATTGGTGAGAACTGACGGAAACCGTTATGAGTGGAAAGTGTTACCATACGGTAAGCATCGAGGCTACATATCTGGAATGAAATTTAGAGATAACCTGGTTCTTCGATTCATGGCCATTGCATTAATGTGTTATGGTGCCTACTGTCTTGGTAAGTTGATTCTTAAATCAAAGAAATTAAATGCCTGATAAACGTCAGAAATATCAAATAATGGGCGAAGTCAATGTTACCTACAAAGTAGGTCGTGACGGTATAGGAATGGTGACAATTCACTATCCTAACGGTACAATTGTTCCAGGTCAATTAATGAGTGACGGATCTCTTCGCATTTTGGCTATTCACCAGGCTAATGGTAAAAACTATTTCACTCCGATATTTTTAAGTCCAGGATCCTTTGCAATAGCAAATGAACAGCCGAATAATAATCCTTTTGAAATGAATATCCAGGAAAGAACAGAATACGTCTTGTTAGGTTTAGGTATTTGGTTTGGCCTGGTTCTAGCGCATGAGTCCTAAGCAAAAGAAAATAGTAGCCATAAGTACATTTGTGTCAATTTTTGCCGGGTTAATTATCCTGGCTATCATTATTGGCATTAATCGCGCTAAGAAGTTATCTAAAAAGGATCTTATTAAAATTGTAAAAGAAGACGTAGAGTATTGGAAAAACGTCAAAGAAACGGATCCGAAGGGCGCGAAAAAATTACAAGAGTGGTGGTCATGGCTAGGCTATAAATATTCCATAGAACAGTTAATGAGTCCTCAGTTCCAAAGTCAACGCTTTTGGAGCGCAGTGTATATCTCTAGTTTAATGAAGCGATGGGGAGCGGGTAACCGGTTTAAATATGCAATTAGCCATTCAGAGTTTATTGTAGATGGTAAAAAGGCACGTCAGAACAATGATAAATCGAGAATATTTCACAGCTATGCGCCTAATGAGGTGCCGGTGGAGGTAGGAGATATAGTTGGAGTAACCAGGAAGGCCGGTGTCAACTATGATAATATTTACGTAGGCGCACCGACTCATACGGACGTTGTGTATGATATTCAAAGAAAAGATGGTCAATGGTATGCTTATTTAATAGGTGGAAACCTTGGTAATACGGTACAAATAAGAGCCTACAAACTTGACGACTATAAACGTTTAGTGGATCCGGGAAAATACCTGGTGGTAATGAAAAACTTAGTAGCATGAAAATACGATTTAGAATAATATTTTGGTTGTTATTTCTTCTCTTCTGGCTTGTGCTTGGAGTAGCAGAAGCAAAAGCGCAAGTAACTTTTACAGAAGCCGAATTAATGCAAATTGCACAGCATAACCTGGAACGTAAGGAATGTCTTAAACTTCAAGAACAACATTTGCGAGACATCGATACGCTCAACTTAAAAGTTGACATACTGACCAACGAGGGAGCATTAAAAGACTCTTTAATATCTAACCAGGCCACCATGCTTAACAACTATGAGCAAATCGACAAAGTTCAGAATAAAGCCATAAATACCCTTGAAACAGAAAGGGATGACACAAAACGCCTGGTCAAAAAGTTAAATCGACGTTTAACTTTTTGGCGTATATTTACACCAATCACAGTAACAGCCACCGCAATACTTGGATTGTTGCTTTAAAATCAAATTATTATGGGAGCGTATAAGTACCTATTTGTTCATTGTACAGCGTCAGTAGAAACGACTGTACTTACACCAGATCACATTGAACGCATGCACAAGGGCGCGAGAGATCTTCCTAATGGAAAAGTTAGATTCTTAGGAAAAACCTACAACAGCCGTAAGGATCTTCCTAACGTTCTTGTTGGTGGAGTGCCGGCAAGCAAAACAAGAGGCCGTGGATGGGATCGCTTAGGTTATTCACGAATGTTTGATCAAAACGGAACCGATTTTATTCTTACTGAGCAAAACGGGGATCTATGGTTGGATAATGATGAAATAACTTATGGTGCCGGTAGCTTTAATGCCGTATCACAGCACTTTGTTTACGTTGGAGGATTATCGAAAGAAACATATATGCATGCCGGTAAAAAGCGTCATTACTTTGCAAATACAATGACTAGAAGCCAGGAGCAAAAGTTTTTAGACGCAATTCGTGAAGAACTTCGCATCAATCCTAAGTTGCTAATAATTGGACATAACCAGACGGCAGTTAAGGGTTGTCCTTGTTTTGATGTTCGTTTATGGGCAGAAGTACATGGGATCCCTAAAAAGAATATTGATCAACGTGAACTACGTGTTAATTTAAGATCTCCATTCAAAAATAAAACAGCCGGTGATAAATTCCGTAAGTGGGTTAACACTGAGCATCCGGACGTGGCGAAACGTATTGATCTGGATCCAAAAGGATCTCATACAAACGATTTTATTCTTAGAGCGTGGTATTTACTACGTCACGATTATTTAGCCTAATCCTGAGAAAGCAAAAAGGGAGTGTCAGTTTTACCGGCACCCCCTTTTTTTATGCTACTATGAACTTAGCACGATCAATTAACTCACAGCAAAGGTAACTTCTTTTATCGATTGTTCGTAACGAAAACTTTTTCCACGTTCTTGGCCATTCCAAACACCTGGAAAATAACCTAATTTTCCTGGATCTGGATCGAACATAGCCTCAGTTAGATTGTTAGTCCAATATTCTGTTCCATTTGGAGAAAAGTTTGCGAGGTACACTATCTTGTCGCATTTCTGCCCTTTGTCTAATGTATAGTGCCTTTGCACTACTTTTGATTTATAAGCCATTTTAAATTTTAATTTTCATGTTCACACTTCAAACACTTATTTTTTCGTTTCAATTTTAAATATTTAAACATGACAATGTAGTAGACTAGCAAGCCTGTATTGACATTCTGCATGTCTTCATCCATCTGTTCTCTGCTAAAATTAAATCGTTTCATTTCTTCTTTTTTTGCGCGGAGTATGCAACTCATAAAACAATTCTTCACTTGTGAGCGGTTCATTATTTTCAATCTTCTTTACAAGTTTTGGATCTAGAGGTATCTCACTTTCACCTTTGCGGAACCGGTTTTTTTTATCCGGCTTTTGAAGTTCCTTGTTTTTTTGAACGCTTTTAATTTTCGGTTTTCTTTCATCCGACATTTGAAGTTCTTTGATTATTTCTAGTCCTTTTTTTACGTAATGATCAATATCAACTCCCTCAGATTTAAGATAATTGGATGCCGTTTCTACATTCTTTGAAACCCGTTTTGCATCAACGTCTTTTTCCGGTGGATATGCACCAACTGTACCTTCCTTATCAGATCTTAATAACTCCCTGGTACGCTTCTCATTGTGCCACATCTCCTTTTCAGAGTCACTTAGCCGGTTATAATCATACTTTGGAGGTAAATTCAATAAACGTTCCTCAGAATAGATTTTAGGATCATAGTAAGGTTCTTGCCTGGCACCCACCAAAGAACCGACTTTTGAACCCTGACCAAAGTAATCGTGTCCAAAAGTATTTTTCTTTCTTTCTTCTTCACGCTTTAAGTCTTCAAGTACTTCCTGGTAGATCTTGTCAACAACCGCCTGGTGTAAATTCATGTACTTTGCAATTTGATTAAGCGTATAATTAGCATCAATCATATTACGCACTTTGTTTTTGCGTCGGTAGTGGAGATCTGTTTCCTTCTTACTTTTTTTCTCCATTATCACTATTTTTAATTATAACTCGAATCAACCATACCGGCCAAAGCAAGTTCAAAAACAAAAAACCGGCAAATTCCAACAAAGGTCTTTCAAGTTTTCCGGCCTTGAAATCTGGTACAAAAACCTTAAACATTAGATACACGCTTGTAACAATGTACCCCAACCGGTAAATCTCATATATTAACCATCCTGGAATCATTCCTCAATATCTTCACCGGTTTTCTCCTTATGCGTTTCTTTAGCCAGATTCAATATGACCTGGTTACGCTCAGTGGCATGCACATAGCCTTTAACAACCTTCCGTACATAATTAGGAGTGTACTTAGTTCTCTCAGCAATGTTTTTAAAGTCATCCATGCTTAACGACCAATATGTTCCACTATTTGCCATGTTTGTTCAAATATTTTTTCTTTTTAAGGTCGTAAACTCGAACACCGTGACAGTATACAAAGCGTTCGTCACAATAAATGATGTTCAGATCTACAAACTTGTTATTAATAAAACCGTTATTTCTGTTTTGCCATTTAAGGTGTTTTCGGATCCACCAAAGTCTAATGACTATCGTAAGTGATTTTCTTTGCTTTTTGTTGCTTAATCTCTGCATATAGTTCTTTGTTAAAGGATCCACTTGATTGCCATTGCGAAATAAAATACTCATTCAGTTCCGGTGTCCACTTTGTCAGATCCGGAGTCGTGGTTATTTCTGACAAAAACAAACATGGAGTGCAAATGATCCCCAGGTTAATTACTCTTGGTCTTCGCATCGTTATAACCAGGTTAACTTCTTCCTGGTCAATATCTGTGCTTTTTTCTTGCTGATAGATCGCGAATGAATCCACGAAATTCAATATGATTTTTCCTAGCATATTCTAAATGTTATAAATTGATAATTCCATACCCAATCTTAGATCATGTTCTTTTAACGCATCTATTATTTCGGAAACTGTTTTATTTCCAACGTTACTAAACTTCATTAAGTCTGCTTTGTGGAATCTAACCAATTCGGAAACCTTTTCAATGTCCATTTTTTTACATGCATTTAACGCTCTAATGGACAAGTCCAAAAAGGTAATGTTAGACTGTAAAACATTTTTCTTTTTACGCTGACTTTCAGATAGTCCATTTCTATAATCCTTTATCACCGGCACCGAAGTATGCCTTAAATACTTATTAACCAGATTATCAAAAAAATAGATAAAGTCTGCTCTTATAAATACTCTTTCATCATCTTTACTTGTGATCCAGACAATAAATAAGTTTTTAGATTTTGGTGCGCTGATTAGACCAATTAGATCCATAGGTATTAAACCGTGTAAGTTTTCTCTAAAAACGATTAAGACCTGGTTTGAAATTGTGTCTAAATCCTGACCATGAAAAACATTTACTTGATCTGCCCCAATTTCTTTTGCCAAAAACATAGTTTGATCTACTACTTCTGACTTATCTTGCCAATGAGTGTGATAAAACACCGCCAATCCACCTTTATTATTTTTTTCTGAATCAAAATTCTTAAAAAAAGAATCTCCTGGTAAATTATTTACGTCAAGAATTAATTTATCATTCATAATCACTTTAATTTTTAGGTTATCGCTTAACTCTTTTTAGGTTACGGAACTCAAAGAACCCTTTGTGCTGAGGGTACTTTTCAACAAACTTTCGGGCATAGTCCGGAGTATAGTTGTTGTTGATCTTAATTGGAACACCATTCAGTTGAATGTGGTAGCGTACAACTTCCATGATCCCTTTAGATCCATATTTACTCCAACCTTTATCAATAAGATTCAATGCGTACTCTTCAAACTTATCCCATATAACAGGATTGGCCATGTCGTACAAACGGAACTCTATTCTTTGCTTTTCCATAACGTTGGTTTTAATTATATCTAGCCGGATCATACATGCACTCAGAAGCTAAACTCAGGTGTATTACATACCGGTGTAACTGATCACTATTCCAGGTGCGCTCACTCTCCATATCAGTAAGTTGAAAGTTATTTGCTGACAACACGCATGGCGTAAGGTTTGCTACTAAACTCAGGACACAAACTGCCTGGTGAGTTTCACATGTGCTTGCTCCATTCAACTCAAAGCAAACCATGTACTCTTTCTTTTTTGGTATGAATTTTTCCATCTTCATAATTTATTGAATTGGATTATCTTGTTGAACTTGAAAGTCTTTAATTATGCCCATGGTTTCAGAGGATCTAATAAGTTCTATGTTTTTCTTTAGATAGTAGTTCTCGCTTCGGACTTCTTTATTCTTATCTTGGCTTTTATCAAGCCTTTCCAATAACTCTTCGTTTTTGACTCTAAGATCACGGTTCAAAACCTTATATTGATTAATACGAACCAATAAACGTTTACTTGATTGCTCATAAGCATTTGCAATAGTTCTTTCGCGGTGGAGATCCTTTCTTAGTTTCATGTTCTCCAAAGTCTTCCAGATCCCAACTCCTAGCATGACCAGGATCAAAATGTAATATAGATTTTCGTAATTCATAATGATTTATTTAAAGTTTGGTTTCATTTTATAAAATTTAAGCGTGTTCGATACCCAAGTGTTCTCTCCATTGCTCACGGTCGTATTCTTCACCGCTTATTACGTCACGTGCGTTAAACCATCGGTTACGCTCCCCGACATTCAATCGACGAAGTATTAGATCCTCAAATCCTCTGGCTTGTTTGATAACGATACCGTGTCTAAATTCATTAGTTAGATCTACAACAAACTCTCTTAGCTTTGGCTTACCGAGAATATCAACATCAGTAGTTCCATTCTCGTTGATCTCTACAACCAACTTACCATCGATAATTACTTTTCTCGGTTCTTTGGCCTCTTTTAGTTTGAACTCTACTTTAAGAAAGTTCTTCACGTCTTCAACTACTTTATCCAGGCTCTCACCTTCCCAAAAGATTGTCGTATCGTCATAGTATGTTAATGCAAACTTTATCATGGTAATTCTATTTAGTTAACTACTTCATCCCAGGCCACAGGCTCCATTTCATATTCCTCTCGAAGTTCATCAGTTCGTTTCATTACGGCCTCATAATTAAACCAGGCTAATGGCCTTCCCATTACCTCTGCAACCCAATAACCGGTTTGAACTAATGTCTCAACATAATTGGCAAGGATCTCTCTTTTTTGACTTGCCGTGTACTCTTTAGCTTCATTTGCCATGTCTTATATTATTTAAGGGTGTTATAAACTTTTTCAATCGCCTGGACTTCATCCTCAGCATTGCGGATCTCTACGAACGTTACTCTATCGCCATACAGAAAACCCGGAAAGGCTTCTCTAAGATCTTCCAGGTGTTCTTTAGCTTGCTTCTTCCATTTGGTAAGCATTCGCTTTTTAGTGCTTACTTCTTTGTAATCCTGGATCTCTTCCGTGTAGAACTCAATATTTTCTTGTAGTGCTTCTGTCATAGCTTTTGTTTTATGGTCGGATCCGAAGATCCGACCTGGTTAGTTATTTAGAATGTTGGATCTTGATACATTGCCCTGTAACCGAGTTTCAAACCATCCCACCAATGGTTCATTGGCTTGCCTTTTCTTATGTACTTTCCGTTTTTACGCAGAGTGTAAACTTCAATGTCAGCCGTTAAAACTTTTTCAAACGTGTATTTCTGAGTGTTATAAAAATCACTATCCTTTGTAGTCGTGGCCTTGTCACGTTGCGCCATGATCGTCTTGCCGTCGTTCTCAATTCCTATCACGGTATATGGATAACGATCACTTCCAACGTTCTTAGTGGCACCCATACCAACCTCCATCTTAACCTCTTGATCTTTGCCTTTTAGCTTAAATTTTACTGTCTTCATATCACTTGGTTTTGATTTTTGCTAACCCTCTATAACAAATATAGTAAAAGTTGTCCAAAAAAGACACATTTGTCCAAAAAAGAACGGTGATTTATTAACACCGCTACGTTTATAAGAGAAGATTTATCCATGCCACTTTCCAAGAGGACAAACTCCACCATGCTCCGGCCTTAGCTTTGCCTTCTCTTTCACAATACAACCGCACCCTCTTCTTACTCCATCACCACAGGTTCCAACCCTGGTTCTTAAATCACATGCATTGCAAGTTTTAAGCCTACTGTTGTATAAGTTCTGGTCTGAGATCTTTTTATCCGGATCCAATAAATTAAATATGTCAAATACACCCATAGAGAAGAATTTACTCAAATATACTGATTTTGCCCTTTTTAGCGGATCTGAGACACTTTTACCCCACCTCCGACCACAACACCAGACGAACCAAAAGACGAAGCGACGAACGAGAAGATATGAGGGAGGCTATTACAAGGTGGGAGTGCGACCAGCCAAGCAAGCATAGGCACCT
>Ga0180437_10001909_pt1 | contig 34638 bp, 25 predicted proteins | sample SS_ome_4_FD_132410 | JGI IMG/M metagenome (GOLD analysis project Ga0180437, IMG submission 132410) | Hypersaline lake sediment archaeal communities from the Salton Sea, California, USA - SS_3_D_1 metaG | ecosystem: Environmental > Aquatic > Non-marine Saline and Alkaline > Hypersaline >... | reverse complement strand
GTGGGGATGGACGGCATCACGATCACGGAGGATCGAGCAGCGCAAGTGGACTTTTCGGACCCGTACATGGTGTCACAGCAGTTCATGCTGGTGCGGGCGGATGAGGAGCGGTTCAGCACGCCGGAGGAGTTTGCGGCGGATGAGGCGTTGTTGATCGGTTCGCAGACGGGCACGACGAACTTTTATGTGGCGGTGTACGACGTGTTGGATGGGGACGAAGCGAACCCACGCATCAAGTTGTTTGAGAACTTTGGGGCGGCGGTGCAGGCCTTGATTGCCGGGGACGTGGACATGGTGTTGATGGATGCGGCATCCAGCCGGGGCTACATCGGCGCCAACCCGGAGGATCTCAAGATGGTGGGCGACCCTCTGGGCACGGAGGAGTTTGGCTTCATCTTTACCCCTGGCTCTGACCTGGTCGAGCCCTTTAACGCCGCCATCGCGACCATGGCCGAGGATGGATTCCTCGATTACCTGAACACTCGCTGGTTCTTCCTGTACGACCCAGCGGCACAGTAACCTCAAGGCCCCCGGCCGGGGTTAGCCGACGTCCGATGTACAGCATCGGAAACGTTGGACAAACGGCCGGGGGCTTTGTTCTTTTTGCGTATGGAATCTATCCGTAAACTAGCTCAACCCCACGTCTCGGGGGTGTTTGCCGCCCTCGGGGACGAGGGCTAGAGCAATTTGCGGATAGATAGACAACTGATCGGAGGTGTCGGTGAGCGCCGGTACTAACCAGCGGACCTATCGGTCCCACTTGATCCCTGTCACCGACAGGCTGTCGCGCCTACCCTATTGGCTCCTGGTCGCGCTGCTATTGGCGGTCCTCTCCTTCTGGGTCATCGTCAACAACGAAAACTATCGCATCATCTTCAACGCCGTCCGCCAGGGCATGTCGACCACGATCTATGTCACGGTCATCGCCTATGTCCTGGCCGTCTTGCTGGGGCTCGTGCTGACCCTCATGCGCGTCTATCCAAACCGCCTGGCGCAGGAGATTTCTTCTTTCTACGTGGAGATCGTGCGTGGTATCCCCATGCTGGTGCTCCTCTACTACATCTCCTTTGTGGGCGCACCGGCCCTGGTCGCTGCTGTGAACGGGCTGGCCAGTCCTCTGATCGACGCTGGCGTCATGAACGAGATCAACATCCGCCAAGTCGACTTTACAGCGCGCGCCATTCTGGCTCTGGCCCTGGGCTACAGCGCCTTCATCTCGGAAATCTTTCGTGCCGGGATCGAGTCGATTGGCAAGGAGCAAACAGAGGCTGCCCAGACGGAAGGGGCCACCTACTGGCAGACCATGCGCTTCATCTTGCTCCCCCAGGCCGTGCGCAACGTCCTGCCGGCCTTGGGCAACGAGCTGATCGCCATGCTCAAGGATTCTGCCCTGGTCTCGGCGCTGGGGGTCCAGGACATCACCCAGTTGGGCAAGGTGTATTCGGCCTCTACCTTCAAGTTCTTTGAAACCTACAGTATCGTCGCCTTGCTCTACCTGGTGATGACGCTGGGGCTGGCCTTGGTGGTCCGCTGGGTGGAACAGCGCCTGGATCTGGATTGATCCGGGGCCAAGGCGCAGATCACAGGGCCTACTGGGCGATGAGCGGTAGGCCCTATTCGTTCGTCAGGGGTGGTGTCGTCATGCAGCTATTTTTTCGGGCTCGGGTTCAGGCTCGGGTTCAGGCTCGGGCTCCAACACCGGTAGCGGGTTCACCCACTGGCCCTCTCGCTTGACAGAGAAGTGAAGGTGCGGCCCGGTACTGTTGCCGGTGGACCCAACCTCTGCGATCGGCTGGCCCTGCACGACCCGCTGGCCGCGGCCCACCATCACGCAGCTCAGATGGGCATAGTAGGTTTGGGTTTTGGGTCCGTGGCGGATCCAAATGCTCAAGCCCCCTGCCTCAGACCATCTCACGTCGAGCACCTTGCCGGTCGCGGGTGCATGGACGGGGGTGCCGGTCCTGGCTGCAATGTCGATGCCCGGTGCCCGGCTTGGCGGGATGCGCTGCAGGTGTGCCCGAAAGTCGCTCGTGATTGGATAGTGTTTCTTGAATAGCCATTTCATTTTGTCTCACTCCAATATGCGGTATTATGAGTTTGCAAAGCGGCTATCACTCTTTTGCGGCTTGTTATCAATCTCTATAGATTTTTCCATTTGAAATACAAGCTAATTATACTGATACTGGGAATATTGTCAAGCTTTGGCGGTGGCTGGCGGGGTTGCATCCGTGTCCAGTTTGAGGCTGGTCAGTGCCATCGTCGGTACTCACTGTATCGCTCTCAGCAGTTGATGTCGACGTTCCTTGGAACCGGTCGTGGTGTCCCGGCGTCTAAAAGGTACATGGTTCTTTCAGGTATGTGACAGTGAGGCTTGCCGTGATCCCGTCTAGACATTTTTTGTGGGTGGTAGGCATCACCGTGCTGGTGATGCTCTGGCTGAGCGCCTGCGGCCGCCAGCCCACCGCTACGGGACGACTTCCTGAGGCGACGGGTGCAGTGCAGACGAGTGTAGAATCCACCCCCACGGTCCCGGCGGCGGGAACCGGCGCACCAGACACCATAGCCGCCACTTTGAAGGAGACCAGGGTTGAGCTATTCACACCCACGCCCGCGATTTCGAAAACACCTGCCACCACGGTGCAACCCAATGTTACTGGAGCCATGCCCATGCATCCCACGTTGCTGGCCGATATCACCAAGACACCGCCCCATGCCCCCCCTGACGTTTTTCTCATCTATGGGATCCGAGATGGGGGTGATGGAACGCCAACCATCTCGTCATCGCCGGAGGCGTACCAGCAGGATGTGATCAAGGCCGTCACTGCGGATCTTGCCCGGCGCTCAGAGAAAGGGATGGATGACGTTGCCGTGGTCGTGGCCGAATACTTAGAAGTCGCGGTCACCGCGCCTTGTGGGGCCCCTACCGAGAGTGAGCGGCGCCCTGCAGGCGGTGGTCTGGCGCTGGGGTTTGAGGTCGTGTTAGCAGTGGACGGTGCTGAGCATCGCTACATTGTAGTGGGCGCCCTGGCGCACTATTGCGGAACCGAGTAAGAGAAAACCGGGGGCCAGACGGCCCCCGGTTCGATTTCAAGGGAGTCGCGGTGCTACGGCACTGTGATCTCCAGCGGTATGGCGAACAACCCAGGCGCCTCGACCGGGCCCATCAGGACCAGGCCAAAGTAGGTGCCCGGCACAAAGCCGGCGGTATCCCACGCCACTGTGAGGGTGCCCGAGCCGCCAGCCGGGATCGAGGCAGGGAGGTCGGACACCGTGACGTCGTAGCCCTGGACGGCGTTGATGGTCAGGTCAAAGGAGGTGCTTCCAGTGGGAACGCTCCATCCGTGGACGGCGACCGTGTAGGTGCCATCCTCGGGGAAGAGAACGGAGACCAACTCCTCATCCGTTGGGGTGGTGGAGGAGCCTACCATTTGGCCGCTCGGATCGTAGACGAATAGGTCAATGTCCGCGCCGGCCGTACAGCACGTGTTGATCTCCAACAGAGCGCCGTGGTCGATGTCCACGGTGGTCACAAAGGATGCCGTCGACGGATCGTCGGGATCGTCCTGGTACACCGTCTCGACCGTGGTGACCGGGCCGCCCAGGCCAAAGCCCTCAGCCACAAAGCCACCCAGTTCCAACTCGCTGTTGATGGTGACAACCGCCGAACCGGAACCGGTCCCGGCGATCGGACTCGGATCCACGGTGACCAGGCCCACCAGGCCGCCGAACGGCTCGTCCAGGACGGCGCCATCCACCCGCACCTGGTGCAAGACGATCCCGTGCAAGCCCTCCTGCGCAGGCGCGGAGATGATCTCGCGCGGGCCGCCCGAAGAGGTTTGGTATAGCCAGCGCCCGCTGCCGATGTGCGTGTAGACACTACGGCCCACTTGGTCCATCGTGTAGGGACCGTAGATGGGGGATGGACTGAAGGCATCGGGTGTTGGACCCAGGATCAGGGTGTCGATGTCGGTCCCGGGGCTCAACCAGGCATTGTCCACGACCAGGTAGGGTGTGCCGGTTGCAGGCAGGCTGCCATCGGGCACGTCGGTCCAGAAGAATCGCCAATCACCAGAGTCGGCGCGCCAGTCATAGTCGGTGTAGCCGAAGACGTTTTCGTTGTCATACAAGGGTGTCCGGCCTTCTGCATAGTTGGTGTCGCCAAAGTAGAACGAGGTGCCAGAAGCGGCCACGGCCACGGTGACCGGGATCACTACCTGGCTGTCGCCGAGTTGGGCCACGATCTCCCCTTCGTACAGGCCGTAGGGGGTTTGGGGTGGGACCTTGAGCCGGGCCTCGAACGTTGCAGTGCCGCCTGCAGGCACATTCACTTTCTCCTTGTCGATGTGGAGCCAGCTCCAGTTGGTCCACTGCCAGAACGAAGCCTCTACGGTCAGGTCGGTGGTGGGGACCAGGTCTGTCCGGTTGCGATGACGGAAGGTGAGCAGGATACCGTCGTCCATTCGCTCCAGCGGGTTGGCGATCCGGACTTGTTGGGTTGTTCCAACGTTGTAGCCATAGGTGAAACGGATGTACTCGTTCTCATCCATCTCGCCGATGTCGACCTTGCCGTTGCCGTTGAGATCATCCCAGAAGTTGCTGTCGCCGTTCAGGTCGCTCCAGTTCTGCAGGTGCACACGCCAGTTGCTGTAGGGCCCAAAGTTGCCCGTCGGATCGAACTGGTCGTAGGGCTTGGTCACCCGTACCTGGAGCAGGTCAGTGGCGTTGAGGATGTCCGGATCGATGCGGAAGGCATAGTCGGGCGTGGTGAAGGATCCATGGTCCAGGGACTGGTCCAGCGAGGTGAAGGAGTAGTCACGAGTGTTGATCAGCTTGAAGATCAATGATTTGAGTTCAGCGCGCACCTTGCTGTCCCCCATGTTGTGGATGGTAAAGGTCTGCACATCGCTCTCGCCTGGCCCGATGATGTGGGTAAAGGCCTCGTACTCGGCACCGCGGTAGTTGCCAACCATCCATGCTTCCGGCGTGACATAGATGCCGCCCAATCCACCGGCGACATCGGTTCCTTCGTCAGCGTCGACCAGCCCGCCTCCCTGAGTATACACATCGTGATCGGTGTTTTTGGCCGTGCCCATGAGGAGGTTCTTGGCCTGAGCAAAGGTGGGCCACGAACCGGTGCGGTCGTGCCAGGCCTGGTAGATCAGGGCTAGGTTGCCGGCCGCCACTGGCGAGGCCATGGAGGTGCCGCCAAAGTCAGCGGTGGCGATCGCGCCCCAAAGCACCTCGTTCAGCGACAGGTCTCCTGCGCCCCAGGCGCCGGTAGCGACCACGTCGACCCCAGAGGTGTTGCGCGCCCCTGGCCCGCGGTTGGACCAGGACATGGGGTCGCCGCCTACGATCTGGTCGGCTGAGGCGATTGGCTCAAAGACGCCGACGGATCCGTACAACGTCGAGGCACCCACCCCCATGCCGCTAGCGGGCAGTGGTGGTGCGACGGTTCCATAGCCGGGCGCGCCGTTGCCAGTCGAGAAGGTGATGGCAGTGTGGGGCGCTAGGGACAGGCTGATGTCGTAGATCAGGCGCGAGTTATAATCCCAGCCATCGTTCTCGGTTGAATCATAGCCCCAGGAGTTGCTGACAATCTGGACATCGTCACCCGTCCCCGAGATGCCATCGTAGCCAAGCCCGGCATAGATGAAGGCATCCTCGGTGAAATATGACTCGTACAGGTTGCCGTTTTGGGTGGAAGCCACGTCCTTGCCAGGGCCAACCACCAGGCCCTGGAAGCCGGCAATGGGTGAGCCGCCGGGCCCCCAGTAGACAGAGCCGGCAACCACGCCCTGGCCGACAGCCACCGAGGTGGTGCCTTGACCATGGGTGCCGCCGCCGTCAAAAAAGTCCTGGACATGGAAGGCGACCAAGTCCCCGTTGCCAAAGAAGGAGCCGGGGATGCCCCAGAACCAGTCCAGGGTCGGGACAGCGTTGACACCGTCGGAGATGAAGAAGACCAGGCCGCCAGAGACATCGTTGAGGCCGTCAGGGTCGTAATCGAGACAGGCAGCTTCCTGGTCGGTAAAATCGCGGGTCAGCCGGGCGGGAGTGTCGTCGCTGAAGTCAAAGTTGTAGTTGAGGTCGACGTAGACGGTGTCGTAAACGCCGGCGGTGTTCTCGTCAACCACCAGCACGCCGGCACGCTCGAATGCCAAGGCGGTGCCATCGCCAAAGGCGCCACTCAGGATAGCAGCATTCCAGGCCAGGGCCTTGTCAGGATGGGAGCCGTAGTGGTAGACGCCGCTCAGGCTGGTGCCGGGCACGGTGTAGTTGTGGACCACGGCAGCGCCAATGGGCTGGTACGCAAAGTTCCCGGCTGTGGTAGCCGAGGTGTCGGCCCAATCGGCCTCGCCATCGGCTATGAAGGTGGTTCCCAGGTAGTAGTCATAGGCCGCCATGTAGCTCGAGTAGGAGTCAAACATCTCGGGCAGGCCATAGTAGGGGCTGGCCGGATCCTCGATGTAGGCCCAGGTCCCGTGCAGGTCGGGGTGGCAGTAGTCGGCGCCTGAGTCGTTGGACATGTAGCGCACACCAGCACCGGTGTAGCCCTTGGCCCAGGCCTCCTGGGAACCGTGGATGGCCCCCGTGGTGTGGTACCAGCCCTCCGGCGCCGGGCCGGGACTGGCGTCAGGATCGGTGTTGATCTGGGGCTGGACCTGGGGGTTGAGCACGCTCTCCATATCCGGGTCTTCGATGCTCGGCAGGGAGACCTCCGGTTCTGCCCGCCGCAGGAAAAGAACCCCGGGGTTCGTGGCCATCTTGAGCAGTGCGCCCGGCTTGGCCACGCCAGAAGCTACGGTGGAGCCCAGGGGATCGACAAAGGGCCGGGCGAACCAGCGGTTCGTGTAGGGGCACAGGTCGGTGCCGGCCACGATGCGAGCCACGAATTTGAGGTCCGCGTGGGGCGCGGCGGACCGGATGTCGGCGAGGAGACCGTCATAGATCTTGTCCACGGCAGCGTCGGAGGCCGTGGTCACGACAGGATCTCCTCCTTGGGCTGATAGGGGGGTGATCATCACCAAGATGGCCACCAGCGCAAGAGTCACGGTGCACTTTTTCATCATTGTCTCCTTCCCTTCTCTTGTCGCTCCGCACGTTGGGAGGGCGGAGCAGATTCTTCTGTCACTCCATATGTTGCCTGCGACCACCCCCTTTCTCTTCAAACGCAAAACGCCCGCCACCCATGACGGTGGACGGGCGTTATGCCACGATGACTGCTACCAAGGCTAATCGATCACCTTGATCACCGCTTCAGTTTCTTTTGGAGCTGCAGTGAACTGCGAGCAGCAAAGCTCAAGCTTGATTCCATTATATCAGAGATATGCCCGCGAGTCAATACATAGCTTGATCTTTCCACTCTGAGATGATAGAATGAGCGCAGAGAGTACGAGGGTGCAACTGGATCGACGGTTCCCTTCGAGGAGTGTGACTATGCGCCTGGGCAATGTCAATCTAAATTTGGTCTCTGATGGTGAGTATTGGCTGGACGGGGCCGGCCTGTTTGGCCTGATGCCCAAAGTTGAGTGGCAGGAGATCGCCGAACCGGATGAGCAGAATCGCATCCGCGTTCAACTGCAATGCTTGTTTATTGAAACTGCCAAACAGCGGATTCTGGTCGATACCGGGTATGGCGACAAGCTCTCGGCCAAGGAGAGGGAGTTCATGAGCCTGAAGGCGAACGGCCGCCTACTTGGCAGCTTGGCGGCATTGGGCGTTGAGCCGGAGGATATCGACATCGTGATCAACACCCACCTTCATGGCGATCATTGTGGGGGCAATACGCGCTATGATCAGAACGGTGATCTGGTGCCGGCTTTCCCTCGCGCGCTCTACTACGTCCAGCGCATCGAGCTCGCCGATGCTATGTTTCCCAACGAACGGACGAGGGGGTCCTACCACCGTGAGAACTTTGAACCGGTGGAGCGAGCCGGGCAACTGCGCGTGCTCTGGGGAGATACACGCCTGACCGACGAGGTCCGCGTCATGGTGACACCAGGGCATACCCCGGCCCACCAGAGCGTCGTGATCGAGAGCGGGGGTGAAACGGCGGTTTTCCTGGGCGACGTGGCGCACTGGCCCCTGCACATAGAACAGCTTGCCAACGTAACAGCATACGACGTACAGCCGTTGGTGACCATCGAGACCAAACGGCGCCTCGCCCGCTGGGCGATTGAGAACGAGGCGCTGCTCATTTTCGATCATTGTCCCGGGAGGGTGGCTGGTTATCTGCACCCCACCGGGCAACCGGACCATTTCCGGCTGGAGCCGGTTGCAGTATGACCGATATCCCCCGCACTTGATCCACCTGCGGCCAGCAGTGGGTGAACGATCGATAGCCCCCCTACCCCTGCTCTCGATCGTGGGATTGTAGGACAATCCTATAGTCCTACTGCAAGTATTTGACAACCCCAGAATCATACGATATAATCGGCGACACAAAATACACGCACATTCGTAGACGAATCTATAGGCGGTGCTCATGCAGGCTGCAAGTTGTCTCGTCGTGGCCTATGAGCCGGAAAGCCGACAAGAAGGTCTTCTTCAGGAGTTTGGAAGACCGGGACGTCGCAACAGTTGTGCCAAGACTATGGGAGGGGAAAACCATGTCTGCCGAAGACTTGACCGAGACACCTCTGGCTGAGATTCGACGCAAACCCCTGCGGCACACCGTTCGCACGCGCATTGAAGAAGCCATTGTGCAGGGCATGTTCAAAGGTGGCGAAAAACTCAACGAGGCGGAGCTTTCCCGGGCCCTGGGCGTTAGCCGGGGCTTGGTGCGGGAAGCTTTGCGCGAGTTGGAAACCTCCGGGGTGCTGGTCAGCGTTCCGTACCGAGGTACCTTTGTCAAGGAGTGGACGCCGCGCAGTGTCTGGGAGCTTTATACCTTGCGGGCCAACCTTGAGGAATTTGCAGTCGAGCTCGCTGTGCAAAGAGCAACGGACGCAGATCTGCAAGAACTCGCCGAGTTGGTGCAGGACATGACCAGGGCGGCACAAGCCCAAGATGCCACGGAACTGGTGGAATTCGACCTACAGTTTCATCATCGGCTGCACCAGATGACCGGACACAGGTTGTTGCAGCAAATGCTGCAAGATCTGGGCGGCCTGACGCGCATTTTCATCATAGCGACCAAAGCCTTCTATTCACCCTTTGCCTCGCTCGAGGAAGCTGCGGCTTCTCACAACCCCATCCTGGAAGCATTGCGCGCGCGAGATGCCCAACTGGCCCGGCAGGCAATCCATGAGCACATCAGACAGGTTGGTGAACGCTACGTGGACCAGCTTGAGGCTGATGAACACCGTAGCAAGTAACCGGATTGCGCCCTGTGCCTCACACATGGAGGGTGTGATCTGATCATTTTACCTCAGAGGATGAGAAAGGGAGGTAGTGGCAACAACATGCATAGATACATGCTCCCTCGCGATCGCTCCTTGTCCCCTTTGGGAGGAGGGCGATGAAGTTTCAGCCCCAGCTAAAGGTGCTCTCTGACGAGCAAATATACGATATCCATCAGGCGGCCCTGGAGATCCTGTGGAATACCGGGGTCCTGGTCAAGGCGCCAGCGGCCCGTGATTTGCTGCGGCAGGCGGGCGCCCGGGTGAATGACGAGACCGCGCTGTGCCGCATACCGGGCTACATCGTCGAAGAGGCGCTCGGACGCGCCCCCTCCTCGTTTACCGTCTATGCCCGCAATCCAGCCAATGATGTGGATGTTTCCACGCGTTCCGTGCACTATGAGCCGATGATAGGAAGGCTCAATTGCTACGATTACGCTACAGGCACAACGCATCGCACAACGCTGGAGGATGTTGGGCACCTGGTCAAGTTGGCTGATGCCCTGCCTTCCTATCATCTATTGCACTCGGGTGCCATCATGCCCCAGATCGATGGGGTGCCCATTCGCGCGACCCACGTCTATGGCTATCTGGAGTCGGTGCGCAACTCCAGCAAAGTAGTGAAGGCGACCTCGCGCGAGAGGATCATGGCCGAGGACTGCCTGCGGATGGTGGCTGCTGTCGCCGGTGGCGAGGATGCACTCCGCCGCAAGCCGTTCACTTTTACCACCGACAACCCGGTCGCACCACTTCATCACGACCGCGACCAAATGGAAGGTGCACTCGAGTTTGCCAAGTACGGGTTGCCTATCGACGTTACCAGTGAACCGCAGGCCGGCGCTACATCGCCTGTGACGCTGGCCGGGCTCTTGGCTCAGCAGACTGCCGATGTCATCAGCGGCATCACCATCATCCAGCTTGCCAACCCTGGAACTCCTGTGTGGTACGGCACCTGTGGCTCGATCATGGACCTGCGCCTGGGGCGCATAGCCATTGGCGCAGTAGAGATGGGCTTGATCAACGTCGCCAGTGCGCAGATTGCACACTTTTATGATATTCCCTGCCGGGGCACTGCTTCGGCCACGGACTCGAAACTGCTGGATATCCAGGCAGGGTTCGAGAAGGCAATCGTATTGACCATGGCAGTGCTCGGGGGGGTCAACAAGATCTTTTATCCAGGCACCATGGAAGGCGCGCTGACCGTAAGCAAGGAGAGCCTGGTCTTGGATGATGAAATCATCGGCGGCCTCTACCGGGTCGCGGACGGTGTTGAAGTGAACAAAGCGACGTTGGCGACCGACGTGATCCACAACGTTGGGCCCGGCGGTCACTTTCTCGGTCAGCGCCACACCATGCAGTTTGTCGAAAGTGAGCACTTTTTGCCGCGCCTGAGCGACAGACGTACGAGGGACATGTGGGACCAGGCTGGCAGCAAGGGGATGGCCGAACTCGCCCACGAGCGGGTCCAGCAGATCCTGGCCGAGCACACAGTCGATCCCCTTGACTCCGACGTTGAGGCCGAGCTGGAGCGCATCGTGCGCGAGGTGGAAGAACGGGAGGCCGACCGGCATTAGGGTGCCTATACAAAGCGAGAGAGAGGTCAAAGGTCCAATGCAAGACATAGAGTTTCTGTACCTGACTCGGGCAGATGTTCGCGCAACAGGCGTTGGGATGCCCATGGTGATGGATGCTGTCGAGGACTCGTTCCGCCTGCACCACCAGGGGCAGACCAACCTGCCCCATAAGACCGTCCTGGACCTGGGTGAGCGCGAACGGGGGCGGGGGAACGCGATGCCCGCTTACGTGGGCGGCGAGTACGACGTCTTTGGCATCAAGTGGATCGCGGGGTTCCCCAAGAACCCGGTCCTCCACGGTCTGCCGCGCGCGACCGGATTCTTTGTTCTCAACGATTCCTGGAAAGGGATTCCCCTGGCGATCATGGATTGCACCTGGCTCAGTGCCATGCGCACGGGGGCCGTAACCGGCGTGGGGGCCAAGTACCTGGCCAGAATGGACTCTGAATCGGTGGCCATGATCGGCGCGGGGGTGCAGGCTCGAACTCAGCTAGAGGCGCTCAAGGTTGCGCTCCCAGGCTTGCAGCAAGTGCGGGTGTACGACATTCGCCGTGAGATAGCCGAGACCTATGCGACAGAGATGGCCGAGAAGCTGTCTATGGAGGTTCGCGCGGTAGATAACGCCGAGCTTGCCGTGCGGGACGCAGACGTAGTCGTCACGGTGACAGTCGCTGATGAGCCGATCGTCAAAGATGCCTGGATGAAACCCGGAAGCTTTTTCTCGGCCGTCGGTTCCTACCAGGAGGAAGAGTTTGCGGTCGTCAGCAATTCAGACAAGGTCGTGGTGGATGGCCTCGAGCACGTTCTGCACCGTGAGACTCCGGTGATTGCACTGATGATAGAGCAGGGGCTGATCCGGGAAGATGAAATCCTTGAGCTGGGTGCTATCGTGAGCGGCGAAGCGCCAGGACGCGAGTCGTCCGAGGAGCGGATCTTTTTCTCGCCGATCGGCATGGGAACAGAGGACGTCTGTGTCTGTAACAATGTCTATTGACTGGCGGTGGAAAAGGGCATCGGGACCCAGCTCAAACTGTGGGGAACCGAGTAAGCAAGAGATTCGGCGAGAGACTGGGAGGTGAGAGGATGGCAACTGCTGAGGAAATCTATGCCAGGATGCAGACCAGCATCCAAGAGTACGACGATGCTGCGGCGGTCGCAGCCGCGAAGGAGGCTGTGGCGGCAGGTTTGGATCCAGTCGAGGCAGTGGAGAAGGGCTTTGCCGGGGCAATCCGCGAGCTGGGTGAGGCATTTGATCGGATGGAGATCTTTTTGCCCCAGCTCGTGATGGCCGCTGATGCCATGAAGGCAGGCATGGCCGTGCTGGAAGAAGCCATGGCTACCTCAGGGGGTACACTGGAGAAGAAAGGTCTGGTCGTGTTGGGCACTGTGGAGGGTGACATCCACGACATTGGGAAGACTGTCGTCGGTGCGATGTTGCAGGCCAATGGCTACGACGTTCACGACCTGGGGGTTGACGTTCCTTCCACCCGATTCATCCAGACCGCCCAGGATTTGAACGCGCACATCATTGCCCTTTCGGCGCTTCTGTCCACGACCATGCTCTACCAACGAGATGTGGTGGAACTGCTGCGGAACAAGGGGCTGGCCGACAAGTACTTTGTCATCATCGGCGGCGCACCCGTGACCCAGCAGTGGGCGGATGAGATTGGTGCAGATGCATACGCCCTCCATGCAGTCCAGGCGGTCAGCGTGCTGAACGAGCGGCAAGCGGAGTGGAAGCGATGAACCTCAAAGAGGTCGTAAAGCGCGCCGAGACAGGGCCGCTGATGGAAGCCAACGACTTTCTGATGAAGCGCGTGGCCACCAGCGTGATCAAACTGCAAAAAGAGTACAGCATCAAGTGGGACGGCAAAACTCTGGTCAATCTGGACGATGACCTGGCCGACCGCTGCTGGGCAGCCGGCAAGGAGCTGCTGCTGCAGACCGGCGTTTACAGCATGAACAGCCGGCGCGTCATCGAGTTCTCGTCCGAGGAAGTCGAGCAAGCCCTTCGCTTTGCACCCTCTCGGATACCGGTGGGCCAGGGCAAAGAGGCAACGACTGTGTACCATCGCCAGGTGGAGGACCCGCGTCCCCCATTTGTGTTTGGCGGTCCATTCAATGCCGATGTCCACGAGAGCATGTTCGTCAAGCTGAATGAAGCCTTTGCCCAGGAGCGGTTGATCGACTGCCTCCTTTTCCCAGGCTACCTCAAGGAACTGGACGGGCTTATGATCCGGCCTGGCTCCGGTCTCTCGAGCCGGGCGGCGGTTCTCTATGGGCAGTGGGCGCGAGAGGCGGTGCGACGTGCGGGGCGACCAGGCATGGCGATCTGCGGTCACGCCGTCATGGCACTCAACGAGATCGCCTGTACCTCTGAAGAATGGGGGCTTCGCCAGTCGGATCCACGGGCAATGGTCCTCATCTCTGAACTGCAGGTAGATGACGTCACCATGAGCCGGACGGTGTACTATCAGGACTATGGTTGTCCCATCTATATGGCCTTCACGCCCCTGGTCGGTGGCTATGGTGGTGGTCCCGATGGGACAGCGATCATCGCCGCCGCATCCTTTATTGCTGCGATCATGATGGGCGGAGAGATCGTGCACATCGGGCCACAGCATATCAAGTACAAGCAGCAGACCAACAATCATTCTCTGTTCCTGGGCAGCCTGGCAAATCAGGCAGTCGCACGCAATAGCCACATCATTGCGACTACCAGCCACACGACCGCGGGCAGGCCAGGTTCCGACCAGTATCCCTACGAGTTCTCGGCACTGGCGCTGGCCGTGGTGCCCAGCGGCAGCAATCTCACCGGACCTCGACCCGCAGAGCCCCTTGGTTTCAACGACGTCAGTCCGCTGATGGCGCGTCTGTTCGCAGAGGTTGGACAGGCCGCTGCGCGGTTGACTTGCGAACAGGCGGCACCGATTGTCGAAGCGCTGTACCAAAAGTACAAGGACAGGCTTACATTTGAGGAGGCGCCCCAAGGACAGCCATTCGAAGCGCTCTACGACCTGGACACGCTGACGCCGACGCAGGAGCATCAGGCCCTCTATGAAGAGGTCAAAGCGGAGCTTGTACGGCTCGGAGTACCGCTAACTTGAGGTTTGAAGGTAGGTGAACATGGCCCAAAGGCTGATCGTCGATGTAGAAAAGTGCACCGAGTGCCGTGCCTGCGAGTTAAAATGCTCCTTCGTCCATTTCGGTGTATTCAACGCCCACAAGTCAGGGGTACGCATCGTGTCGGACTGGCCGGAGTTGGCCCGGGCGCGAATTTGCGTCCAGTGCGAGGATCCGGCCTGCCTGCCTGCATGTCCAACGGGTGCGCTGGTGTATACGGAATCAGGTGCAGTCAAGGTACTCTACGAGACATGCAACGGGTGTGAATCCTGTGTGGATGCCTGTCCCTACGACGGGATCTGGCTGGATCCTCTGTCAGGTATAGCCATCAAGTGTGACACGTGCGATGGGCGATTCGAGTGCCTGGCGAACTGCTTTGCCGGCGCCCTGAGTATCGGCGAATAGGAGGCAGCGATATGTTCGAGTGCTATGGAAAGAAGCTACTGCGCATCGATCTGAGCACGCGGTCCGTTGCCGAAGAACCGCTGCGAGAGCCGTTCATCGAGCGCTGGATTGGCGGGATGGGGTTTGGCGTCAAGCTCTTCACCAACGAGGTGCCCGCGACAGCGGATCCTTTGGGACCCGCCAACAGGATCTATATAAGTGTAGGTCCTCTCACGGGCACCCTGGCACCCCTATTCGCCCAGACCTGCATTGTCACTAAATCGCCACTGACGGGGGGCATCATCAATACCTATGCTGGGGGACACCTGGGGGGCAGCATCAAGGCCACCGGGTACGATGTGATCGCCATTGAGGGCCAGGCGGACGGCTTGGTCTATGTCCTGGTAACACCGGCGGGGGTACGCATCGTAGACTGCCCGGAGTTGGCCGGCACGCCTGTGCGGACTGCAGAGGAGGCTGTGAAACGCGCCTCGGGGACGGAAGATCTGCACACTTTGGGCATTGGCCTGGCGGGAGAGAACTGCGTCCGTTATGCGTCGGTGATCTCGGAGACCCGTGCATTTGGGCGCGGCGGTGTGGGCGCGGTGTTTGGGTCCAAGAATCTCAAGGCGCTCGGCGTTGCGGGGATCGGCGACGTACGCGTGGCGGATCCGGAGGGGTTCAGCGTTGCCGTCGGCGAGGCCTACCAGACCTTTCAGGAGGACTTGGCCCAACCCTGGAGTCTGCTCGGCAGCTTTGGACGGGTGGGTACCGGTTCGGGGATGGGGCTCATCAACGAGAAGCACGCGCTGGCCACCCGGCACCATCGCTTGACCCGCTTTGAGCAGGCAGAGCAGATCAGCGGCCAGGCGATCGCCGAGCAATACCCGACCCGGCCGATTGCCTGTCTGGGCTGCCAGGTACATTGCGGCATGTTGCACAGGCAGGTCAAGACCAAGTGGGGCGAGATCTGGACCCGCGGTCCCGAATACGAGACCACCTACTCCCTGGGTTCCCTTTGCTTCAACGATGACCCGGAGGTGCTGCTCAAAGCCAACGACCTGGCGGAAGAGTATGGCATGGATACGCTCTCGCTGGGCGTGAGCATCGCTTTTGCGATGGAATGCGCGGAGCGGGGCATCCTACCGCGGGATGCGCTTGGGGGCGACCCAGTGCTCGAGTTTGGCAACCCTGGTGCGACAATCCGGCTAATAGACATGATTGCCCATCGTGATGGAGTGGGGGACATGCTAGCCGAGGGCGTCCGGCGTGCATCCAGGCGTGTCGGCAGTGGTTCTGATGCTTTTGCCCTGGAAGTCAAAGGCATGGAGTTTGCCGCCTGGATGCCAGAGCGGATGCGGGGCATCGCCGTCACCTTTGCCACGTCCAACCGGGGCGCGTGCCACAAGCGAGCTCCTATCGGGATGGAGCTGATGGACGTGATCCCGATGGATGGCATCCACGGACGTGCAGCGCTGGTGGCCGACATCCAGAACAAGGTAAACGCCATCTTTACGCTGGTGGCCTGCCGCTTTGCCGAATTCACCCTGCCGCTCGAACAGTTCGTGGCCTTGCTCAACACTGCGACCGGCATGAACTATACCGAAGAGCGTTTCATGGGATTGGGCGAAGCCATTTGGAACCTGGAGCGATTGTACAACCTGGCGGCAGGTATTGATGGTAGTGAGGACAGGCTGCCCGACATCTGCTTCCAAGTTCCCGCGGATTTCCCGGCGGATGCCAAGCCCTTGACGCGGGAGGATTTTGCCACGCTTCTCGACGACTATTACTCGACGCGTGGCTGGGATGGCCAGGGCCGTCCCACGCCAGAGCGGCTCGCAGCCCTGGGGTTGCGGGCATCGTAGCTCGCCGCAGCAGGGATCTGGACCTGGGATGGGCTTCGAGATCATCGTCCGGTTTACGGGCCCGCTGCGCACCCTGGCCGGTCGAGCGAGCCTGGCCTTGTCTGTGGATGAGGGGGTGATGCTGGGCGACGCCTTGCTCACCCTTCGTGATGAGGTCCTACCAGCTTTTACGGAGCAGGTGCTGGAGCCATTGGAAGCAGGGGAGCGATCTGTGCCACTGCTCCTGGTGAATCGTGCGATCTGTTCGGGTGCAGAGTTGGGCCGTCCTGTTTCCGAAGGCGACGTCGTCGCTTTCGTGATGCCCATGGAGGGCGGTTGACATATTCCACGAAGCAGGATTTTATGAGATAGACGGCGAGTTGTACGAGCGGACAGCAAGTGTGATCGTAGGACACAGCGGCAGGGCGGAATTGCCTTTGCCATCAGATTCGCAATAGCTTTTTTGGCAGCAGGCTGAGAAACCAACAAGGAAAGGAGTGCACGATGGGAGCTTTGAGTCTGAAGGGTCGAGATGTCCTTTCACTGGGTGACTTTTCCATGGAGGAGATCGATCTGATTTTCCAGACCTCGCTGGAACTCAAGCGAGGGATCTCACGCGGTGAGCACCAAGATCACGTCCTCCGAGGCAAGGCGGCGGCGATGATCTATGAGACACCGTCATCACGGACGCGCATGTCCTTCTGGCGCGCCATGCAACAACTCGGTGGCGCGGCGCAGGACCTGAGCGGCGGCAAGATATGGTCCGATTCGGGGGTTGAGAGTTGGGGAGACACAGTCCGGGTGATGGACCGCTATTTCGACGTGATCATCGCCCGGCTTCTGGCCCAGTCCACATTGGAAGAGGCGGCCCAGATCGCCGACATCCCTGTCCTCAACGCCTCCACGGACTTTGAGCATCCCTTCCAGGCGCTGGCCGACTTTCAGACCGCGTTGGAGAAGAAGGGGAGCTTTGACAACGTCAAGTACATGTTGACGTGGGCCTACCACGAGTACAATCCACCGCTCGGGTTGGTCACCTCCAGTCTCTACCTGGCCTCGCGGATCCCCAACATGCAGTTTGTATTGGCCTGTCCCGAGGAGTACACCCCGCCACAGGACATCATTGATCGGGCCAAAGGCTTTGCCTCTGAAAGCGGTGCCGAGATCGAAGTCGTCCACGACATGAAAAAGGCAGCGCAGGACGCAGACTTTGTCAATGCCTACAGCTATGTCATGCCGGCGGACTTTCGCGCGGGTCTGGAGTACGACTGGCAGGCCCCGGTACCCCACAACCAGGAGCCAGAGCGCTTTAAGAAATGGATCGTGGATGATGAGATCATGGGTCTGGCCAAACCAAGCGCCAAGTTCATGCATTGTATGCCCGCTGCCGTCGGTCACGAAGTGACCGCGGATGTCATCTATGGGCCGCAGTCTGTGATCCAGGACGAGGCAGAGAACCGCTTGCACGTCCAGAAGGCTGTGTTGTCGTTGCTGCTGGGCACGTGAGCCCGTATCCCACTCCCAGCGGTAGGGAGCTGGTGCACTAGAGTTCGGAGGGGGAGAAGAGCATGGCGGAGTCCAGTCTGAGCTTGGCCGGTGTGCAGATGCGGAACCGGGTTATCGTCGCTGCCGGCTGTCATGGCGCTGATGGAGACATCATCGTCGAGACCAGCCACACCGGCGTGGCTGCGATCACCACCAAGACCATCATTGCCCAGGCCGTGGAGGATGTGCGACCCTGTTTCGCCAAGGTTGAGGGCGGTTTCCTGAACTGTGTTTTTGGCACCACCCTACCAGCGGATCAGTGGTTCGATCGCGAACTGCCACGGGCTCGAGATGCCGGGATTCCGATCATTGCCTCTGTAGCGGGCCTGAGCCCCGAAGAAGCCGCCGGCCTGGCGGCGCGGGCGGTCGCCGCAGGGGCGACGATGATCGAGATGCCTACCGTGTGTCCCCACATGGGGGAGATTCTGGAGGCGATGTTTCCCGGCTTGACCATGCCCCCACCAGAGGTACACGACGTCGCCCCCTACGCGGCAAACATCCAGGCAGTGAAGGAAGTGGTGAACGTTCCGATCATCGCCAAGTTCAGTGCCCTGTTCCACGCCAACGTCGTCGAGTGGGCGCTCGCGGCTGAGAAGGCCGGTGTCGACGCCATCGCATGTGCCGATGCCTTTGGACCTGTCATCAAGATCGACATCGAGACGGGGGAACCCGCTCTGGGCGGGCCCCGGGGGGCTGGCGGACTGACAGGACCGGCGCTCAAGCCAATCGCCCTGCGCATGATCCTGGAGATGGCCCAACACGTCTCCATCCCGCTCATCGGCGTGGGCGGGATCTCGTGTGCTGAGGACGCGATCGAGTACTTTATGGCCGGGGCCAGCTTTGTCGGCGTGGTGACGGCCGGGCACCTGGAGGGCGCACGCACCTTTGGTGAGATCGTGAAGGGCATCGACCGCTGGGTGCGCACCCACGGCTACAGGGATGTAGGTGATTTTGTAGGATTGACACTGCGCCGGATCGAAAGGCGCAGAGAGCGGGGGCTGGTCGCCATAACGACGCCCCAGACCCCAATCGTCGATCCAGAACTGTGCATCGGCTGTGGCGATTGTGGGATCGTGTGCGTCTACGACGCGATCCACGTGGGCGACGAAGGTATCGCCAGTGCGAACCCGGACAAGTGCTATGGCTGCGGGGTCTGCCGGGATGTCTGTCCGGTTCAGGCGATTCGCTTTGCGTACTATGACTAGAAACCAGGCTGCAGGTTCTGTCTTGTAGCCCCGAGAGTTTTTGCAGGAGGTTTTGGAATGGCAGACATACTGATCTCAGGTGGGTTGGTTGGCACGCAAGATGCCGAGAGGCGTGTTTTTGCCGACGGCGCAGTCGCCATCGAGGGCAACCGCATCGTGGCCGTCGGTCCACGGGAGGAGGTGGAGACGGTCCACAGTGCCCCCTCCAGGATAGACGCCACGGGCAAGATCGTCTCTCCTGGTTTTATCTGTACGCACACGCACATGCCCAGCGTCGTGGGTCACAGCATGCCCGTGGACTTTTCCAAGTTCCAGGCATTCATGGACCTTCTGACCAAGTGGTGGTGGCCCGATGTCGAGGAGCAGACGACGGCCGAGGGTATCTACTGGACGACCCTATGGGCTGCTGGCAAGATGCTCAAGACAGGTACAACCACGGTGTGTGACATGGTTGAGGCACCCAGCGTGGTGGACGGCTGCCTGGACAGGACGGCCGATGCCATTGAAAAGTTGGGGAGCCGGGCCGTGGTCTGCTACGAATCGACGGAGCGCATCAGCCTCGAGAACGCCGAAGCAGGCATCAACGAGAACGTCCGGTTCTTCAAGGAGCGGAAGGCTTTGGGGGATAGCCGTGTCACTGGCCGCATTGGGGTGCACACGGCCTTTACTGCTTCTGAGGAGATGCTGCGTCGCGTGCGGGGTATCGCCACCGACCTGGGTGCCGGAATCGTGATTCACGTTGCCGAGATCCCACCGCCGATGGTCGTGGAAAAGTTCGGGCGCACCGCGCCAGTTGTACTCCGTGATGCTGGTTTCCTCGGACCCGATGTGTTGGCAGTCCATTGTATCCACATGGAACCGGACGAGATCGGGATCTGGAAGGATTATGACGTAAAGGTGTCGCACACGCCGATGAGCAACATGCTCGGCGGCAGCGGTGTAGCGCCGGTGGTGGATATGCTGAACCAGGGCATTACGGTGAGCTTGGGGCATGACTGCTTCTTCACTCTTGACATTTTCCAGTATGTCCGCATGGCCTATCTATTGCACAAGGTCCACCACCACAACCCGATGCTTATTCCCTCCTTCCAGGCCATTGATTTGGCGACCACCAACGCGGCCAAAGCGCTACAGATGGAGAAGGAGATTGGCTCGATTGAGGTCGGCAAAAAGGCGGACATCATCATCATCGAGCCAAACCAGCCATCACCGCTCCTGCCTGGGCTGTTCTATGACACATTGATCAACGATGTGGACGGTGCGGACGTGGAGACGGTCCTGGTAGATGGCAAAGTGGTGGTCAAGGAGCGAAAACTGGTCAATGTGGACGAGGAGGAAGTGCATCGCAAAGTGGTCGAAGAGACGACGGCCCTCTGGAAGCGTGCGGGAGCGATAGCATAATGGGCAATACGACTTACCGTGTAGGCGTAGACATCGGCGGTACCTTTACCGACGCGGTGGTCACCACCGGCATCGGCGAGATGTACATCTTTAAATCGCCCTCCACGCCGGCGGACTCTTCGATCGGGCTGTTCGATTGCCTTCAGAAGGCTGCCGTGCAATTCGATCTCACTCTCGGCGAGTTCTTGAGCAGGGTCGAACTGCTGGTTCATGGCACGACAGTCGCGACCAACACGATGCTGCAGTACAGTGGCGCCAAAACCGGCTTGATCACAACCAAGGGGTTCCGGGACGCGTTGGAGATGCGCCGGGCCCACAAGGAAAACATCTGGGATCTGTCGCTGGCACCTCCGCCACCGATCATCCCCCGCTACCTGCGACTGGCTGTCCCAGAGCGGATCAACTATGCAGGCGAACCCATCGTTCCGTTGGACGAAGAGGAAACGCGTCGGGTCGTGAACCAACTGAAGGGTGAGGGGGTCCAGGCTATCGCGGTCTGTACACTCTTTTCCTTCCTCAATCCGGTGCACGAGCGGCGCATTCGCGACATTGTCCTGGAAGAGTTCCCCGGGTGCTTTGTCTCCATCTCGTCGGAGATTCTGCCTCAGGTCCGCGAGTATGAGCGGACGTCCACAACAGCGGTGAACGCCTATGTCGGCCCGGTGCTGGGGCGATATCTCAGCAATCTACAGGACAAGCTCTCGGCAGCCGGATTGCAGCGGGATGTGCTTATCACGCAGTCAAATGGTGGCGTGATGTCGGCTGGCTATGCACTGGGGCATGGTGCTGCGACACTCCTTTCCGGGCCCTCGGCGGGCGCGGTGGGCGGCATGTTCTTTGCCAACCAGCTCGGAATGCCCGATCTGATCGTGATGGACATGGGCGGCACCAGCTATGATGTCAGCCTCATCAAGGATGGTCTCTATGCGATGACGACGGAGGGCGAGATCGCGCGCTACCGCGTCGCCTTGCCCATGATCGATATCCACACCATCGGTGCGGGTGGTGGTTCCATCGCCTACCTGGACGAGGGCAACATGCTCAAGGTCGGGCCCCAGTCGGCCGGGGCAGACCCGGGGCCGGCGTGCTATGGACGGGGTGGCACCCAACCTACCACCACGGACGCCAACGTCGTGCTTGGGTTCATCAACCCGGACTTTTACCTGGGTGGCGAGTTCCCCATCGACCCGGAAGCCGCCGCGGAGGCCATCCGTCTCGAGATCGCCGAGCCGCTGGGCCTGGACACCGTCGATGCCTCGTACGGCATCTTTCGCCTGGTCAACAACAACATGGCGGATGCGACCCGGGTCGTGAGCGTGGAGAAAGGGCACGATCCACGGGACTTTGCCCTGGTTGCCGCGGGAGGCGCAGGCGCCATCCACGCCTCCAAGATCGCCGAAAGCGTGGGGATTCCCAAGGTCGTTGTGCCCAAGACCGCTTCTGTCTTTTGTGCACTGGGCATGCTGGAAAGCGACCTGAAGCACGACTATGTGCGCACGATGTGGGCGCCATTCGATGCTCTGGACTTGGATGAGCTCAACCGCGTGTTCGACGAAATGGAAGGCATTGCACGGCGGACACTGGATGCGGAGGGTATCCCGCCCGAACGTGTCGAGGTGGAGCGGGGCATGGATCCACGCTATCTGGGCCAGCACCACGAGGTACCGGTGACGGTGCCCGACGGTCCCATCACCCAAGAAACCCTGGCCGAGATTGGGCGTCGATTCCACGAAGCACACGAACGGCTCTACCTTTACAGCGAACCGGAGAGCCCGTTGGAATCCATCAACGTCAGGGTGACCGCAACGGGGTCTATTCCCAAGACGCCTCTGGCTTCCTGGCCTGCTGGTGGTGCTGATGCTAGCCACGCGATCAAGGGTACCCGGCCGGTCTACTTTGGCGCCTGGTTGGAGACGCCGATCTACGATGGTGACAGACTGTTGGCGGGCAACCGGATCGAGGGGCCGGCCATCGTCGAAGAGGTCACCACAACCATTGTGGTCTTTCCTAACGACCTGGCCCAAGTCGACCGTCTAGGTAACGTGGTCATTCATGTCAACGCCAAGGGGGTGTAGTTCATGACAAGCGATAAGGGGACAAATGGCAGTGGGTCTGTTGACCCTATCACGATGTCGGTGGTGTTCCATCGCTTGGGGACGATCAATGAGGAAATGGGCATCACGATGATGCGCACCTCTCGCTCGCCCATCTTTGCCGAGGTGCATGACTTTTCGTGCGCCATCTGTGACTGGGTTCCGCGCATCGTCGCCCAGGTGGATGGCGTACCTTCTCATACTGCCTCGTCGATGATGGCGGCGCGGGCCATTGTGGAAAAGTTTCGCGACGAAATGAAGCCCGGCGATGTTTACATGATCAACGACCCATACGAGGGAGGCACTCATCTCGCAGATGCCACAGTTGTCAAACCGGTCTACTATGAAGGCGAGCTTCTCTTCATGGCTATCAACCGTGCCCACCACCTTGATGTGGGCGGCATGGTTGCCGGCAGCTACAGCCCAGAGGCACAGGAGATATTCCACGAGGGGATCCGGATTCCCGCAATCCGGATCTATGAGCATAACCAACCCATCCAATACATCCTGGACCTGCTCAAGATCAATACCCGCATGCCGGATCTGTTCGAGAGTGACGTTCGCGCCCAGGTCGCTTCGTGCAACGTGGCTGAGAAGCGGTTGCTGGAGATGGCGGAAGAATTCGGCGTTGAACCACTGAAAGAGATCCTGGATGCGATTCAGGAGTATGCAGGGGAAATGATGCGCGCCGAGATCGCCAAGATCCCAGACGGTGTGTACGAAGGAGAGGCAATTCTTGACGATGATGGCTTTGACCGGCGTGACATCAAAGTCAAGTGCACGGTCAAAGTAGAGGGAGAGGAGGTGTGGGTCGATTTCGCCGGCACCGACCCCCAGACGACAGGTTTTATCAACAGCCCTTTTGCTAACTCGTGCACCTCCGTCTATGTCGCGCTGCTTCTCTGCGTCAGCCCCGAGGTGCCGCACAACGAAGGCGCCTACCAGCCCGTTCATATCAGCGCGCCTGAAGGCACCGTGGTCAATCCTCTGCCGCCCGCTCCGGTCGCCAGTTGCACATTGGACACCGCCTGTGCTGTGTTGGAAGCCATGTACCAGGCGCTGTCCAAGGCCCTGCCCGAACGCGCACCGGCAGCGTGGAACCGCTGGTGTGGGCCTGCCATCTCGGGCATTGATCCTCGCAGTGGCGAATTCTACGTCAACTATGCCTTCTGCGGCATGGGAGGCGGTGGCGCCATGCCCTATCAAGATGGTCCGAGTTACATAGGCGACGGCATAGATCTGGGTGGTTTGACGGCGCCCAACATTGAGACCAACGAACTGGACTCGCCGCACATCACCGAGTACCACGAGTTACTGATCGACTCGGGTGGTGCGGGCAAGTGGCGTGGTGGATTGGGTGTTCGTTACGCTATCCGGTTCTACGACGAGGAGCCGTTTCTGGCAATCTTTGGTGACGGCGTCAAGAATCCACCCTTCGGTCTGTATGGTGGCCATCCTGGTATCACCAACCACCTGGTGGTCAACCAGGGGACTGACCGGGAGGAGGTGCTCCCGGCCAAGGGGATGCGCCAGTTGAAGAAGGGTGATACGTATAGCATCCGCTCCTCGGGCGGCGGGGGCTGGGGAAGCCCTCTTGAGCGTGATCCACGTGCGGTGCTGGACGATGTGCGCAACGGCTATGTCAGCCTCGAGGCCGCAGAGAAGGTATATGGTGTGGTTATCCGCGGCGACGAGATCGATGAGAAGGCGACTGCAAAGCTTCGAAGCAGTGCATAGCCAGCTATGTGCTTCGAGTGAGGAGAACCAATGACAAGAATCGCGATCCTGGGCGCAGGTAACGGGGGGTGCGCGGCAGCCGCAGACCTCAGTATGCGAGGACACTCTGTGGCGCTGTATGATCTACCCCAATTCGCACAGCACCTGGAACCCATCAGGAAGCGCGGCGGTATCGAGATCATCGACGAGGGGTTCGCCCAGATCGACACGGTCACCAGTGATGTCGCAGAGGCGATGCGCGGCGCCAAATGGGTGTTTAACCCGGTGCCAGCCTTTGCCCACGAGATTTTTGCCCGCACCTGCGCTCCCTACGTGGAGGAAGGTCAGACCATCGTCATCTGGGGCAAGGGCGGAGCATGCCTGATCTATGGCAAGGTCTTTCGCGATATGGGCGTGATGGCCAGGGTCGCCATCGGCGACACCAATACGCTCCCCTATGGTGCCACCAAGATGGAACCCACGCTGGTTCGGATCGAGGCCCGGGTGATGGAACTTATCACCGGCGCCTTTCCCGGGAATCTGCTGGATCGGGTGGTTGCTACACTCAGAGCAGCTTTCCCGGGCTACTCGATCCGCCCGGCCGAGAGTGTGCTCGAGACGATCTTGGTTGATTATAATGCCATCACCCACCCGCCGCCGATGATCTGCAACGCGGCTCGGATCGAGCAGGGAGATCCCAGTTTCTGCCTCTTTGACGAAACAGCCAACACCCCGGCCGTAGTGAACCTGATCAAGTTGGTCGATCGGGAGCGTATGGCGATTTCTGAGGCATTGGGCATCAAGGCCTACACATTGGAGGAAGAGATCTACCATGTGGGGTGGAACCCGGCCGGGCGGGAGGACGAAGGCGTGCTGCCCCTCTACGACGCGATCCACACCGAGAAGCTGGAGATATGCGAAGGGCCGTTCAAGCTCAACACCCGACATCTGACCGAGGACATCCCGCACGGGCTATTCACGTACTGTGAGCTGGGCCGCCTGGTTGGTGTGCCGACACCGGTGAGCGATGCCATCGTGACCATAGCCTCTGGTCTGTTAGACCAGGACTTTCGAAGCACGGGACGATCCCTCGAAAAGCTGGGCTTTGATCCCTGGTGGAGTGTGGACAGGCTGTACGAATACTTGGAGACTGGCCAGTGAGGATGCCGCTCAGTTCGCACGCTCCAAGCTGTTGTTTGGAAGACCCATTCCGCTGGAGGCCCGATGTGGCAAGAATACCTGTACCCTGAAACGGTCGACGAGGCGCTGGACCTGCTGGCGGATCGTGCGGGTGAAGCGCGTATCGTCGCCGGGGGGACTGACCTGGTGCTTCAACTGAGGCGTGGGGAGCGCCGGACGGTATGCCTGGTTGATATAAGCCGCATCGCTGCATTGCGGACCCTATCGAAGGTTGATGGGGTCATCACCCTCGGCGCAGCGGTGACCCACGCCGAGCTTGCGTCCTCTGCCTTGATCCAGGAATCTGCCCCGGTCCTGGCGCAAGCCGCGGCTGAGGTCGGCTCGCCAGAGATCCGCAACGTTGCCACGTTGGGGGGTAATATCGTGAATGCACAACCAGCCGCCGACACCGCGTTGGCCCTGCTGACTCTGGAGGCAGAGGCTGAGGTCGTCGGCGCCGGCGGCGCCCGCTGGGTTGCACTGCCGGATCTGTACAGGGGTGCTGGTGTCTCGGCTGTGGACAGCACGGCCGAGGTGGTTCGAAGCTTTCGTTTCCAGGTCCCGACGGGCCAGGTTGGGTCAGCCTACCGGCGGTTGGGCAAGTGCAAGTCCATCGCCCTGCCGGTATTATGCGCTGCCACGATCGTGAGATTGGAGGAAGACCGGTTTGTGTCGGCGGCGATCGGCCTGGGGCCAGTTGCCCCCCGGCCCTTCCGCCCAGGCGCGGCTGAGGCTTGGCTTATCGGCCAGCCGGCTACGACCGAGACTGTCGCACGCGCTGCCACAATGGCGCAAAAGGAGGCCAGGCCCCGCGATAGCCTGCTGCGCTGCGCAAAGGTTTACCGGGAGGCAATGGTCGGCGTATTGGTTCGGAGCACGCTCCTCCAGGCCATCGCCGCTGCTATGCCGCCATCGGAGGGTGCCTCATGAAGCTGGTGATGCAAGTCAATGGACAACAGGTCACCATCGAGGCCGCGTCCGATGCGATGCTGGTGGACGTGCTGCGAGAGCAACTGCATCTGCCTGGGGTCAAGGTGGGTTGTGCTGAAGGGGAGTGTGGTGCCTGCACGGTGCTTCTTGACGGGGAGCCGGTGGCCTCGTGTCTCACACCAGCGGCCAGGGCTCACGGCCGCCAGGTCATCACCGTCGAAGGGCTGGCTGGGCCGGGCGGCGAGCTCGATATTGTCCAGAGAGCCTTTCTGGCCGAAGGGGCGGTACAGTGTGGCTTCTGTACCCCAGGGATGCTGATGGCGGCCAAGGCCCTTCTCGTCAAGAACCCCAACCCTTCTGATGAAGAGATTCGCAGGGCGTTCACCGGTCACCTCTGTCGTTGCACGGGGTATCACGCCATCATCCGCGCCGTGCGACGGGCGGCGGAGGCGCAGAGCCAAGGAAGAGCGATCGAACTGGACTTTGGGGACGATCCGGATGTGGTGGGGCGGTCGGTGGTGCGCAAGGACAGCATTGCCAAGGTGACCGGCATGCACCGCTTCGGAGCCGACCACCAGCAGAAGGCGGAACTGCATGCGGTCGCCGTGTGGAGTGCGCACCCCTATGCGGAACTTCTCTCGTTGGATACGAGCCGGGCCGCAGCGCTCGAGGGTGTCGTGGCAGTGCTCACAGCCGAGGACGTCCCTGGGCAGAACTCCCACGGCATCATCATCCCCCACCAACCGGTGTTTGTGGCGCCCGGCGAACGGGTCCGCTCTATCAGCGATGTGTTGGCCCTGGTGCTAGCTGAAAGCGAGGCGACGGCTCGCGCTGCTGCCGACATGGTGGACGTCGAGTACCGTGAGTTGGCAGGGGTCTTTACTCCGCGAGAGGCACTGGGGCCAGATGCGCCCATTCTGCATCCACCGCGGCCAGGCGACGACCCAAGCAACGTGATGTATGGCACGCATGTGGAAAAGGGCGACGTTGAGAGAGCCATGGCTGAGGCCGAAGCTGTCGTCGAAGGCTGCTTCCGCACCCCGTTCATCGAGCATGCCTATCTGGAGCCGGAGGCGGGCACGGCAGAGATCGACGATGACGGCGTGGTCACGGTCAAGATGGCAAGCCAGGCGGTGGCATTCCACCATCGTGGTGTGGCCGCAGTACTAGGGCAGCCGCTCGAGAAGGTGCGTCTCATCCACATTTCTCCGGGCGGGGGCTTTGGCGCACGCAATGATCTGAGCCTACATCCCTACCTTGCCCTGGCAGCTTTCCACTGTCGCCGGCCGGTCAAGATGGTGCTCACACGTGCCGAGAGCCTGCGTTTTCACACCAAGCGCCACGCCATGGAGCACACGATGCGCCTGGCTGCCAACCGTGACGGCCAGGTTGTGGCCTTGACCTGTGACATATTGGCCGATACAGGCGCATACTCCAGCGCGGGCATCCCGGTGCTGGATCAGGCGACCCTTTTTGCCACAGGGCCATACGACATTCCAAACCTGCGCATCAAGGGGCTTTCGGTCTATACAAACAACGTCGCCTGTGGCGCGATGCGTGGTTTTGGCATTCCCCAGTCCGCCTTTGCAGTCGAGTCGCTGTTGGATGAGCTGGCGGAAAAGCTCGACATAAGTCCTTTTGAACTGCGCCGCATCAACGGCCTGCAACCGGGCAGCACGACGGCGACTGGGCAGGTTCTGAAAGCCAGTGTTCCGTATCGCGAAACCCTGGATCTGGTCGAAGAGGCATTGGCCAAGGCAGAGATGGAACTGCCACCACCGGCCGCCGGGCACAAGCGCGGCGTTGGCGTGGCCAGTTGCTACAAAAACGTTGGGTTGGGGTTGGGCCTGCCAGAGCCAACGGGGGTTGGGATTGACCTAACTGCCGAGGGACGTATCCTGATCCGCTTTGGTGGAGCCGAGCTGGGGCAGGGGGCTGACACCGTGGTGGCGCAGATGGCTGCCCAGTCGCTCGGGGTGCCCTATTCTCTCGTGGATGTAATGAGTTGCGACACTGCGCTCACGCCCGATGGTGGCATCACCAGTGCCTCGCGAACGACTTTTATGTCAGGAAACGCAGTCGTTGAGGCGGCGCCCCTCTTCTTGGAGAAACTTGGGGTGGCCATGCCCGGCGAAACCCACCTCACGCAACAGAAACTCGTCGAACTGGCAGGGCTGCTGGCGGAGAGGCAGGAGACACTGTCGGTGGAACACACCTACAATCCTCCGCCAACCTATCCCCTGGAGGCGGCGGGTCCTGAGGAGAGCGTCAAGTTTATCTCCTTCAGTTACGCCACCCAGGCCGCAATTGTCGACGTAGACGAAGCCAGTGGCGAAGTGTTTGTGCGCAAGATGATCGCCGTCCACGATGTAGGGCGCACGATCAACCCCCACGGCGCTCGGGGGCAGATTGAGGGCAGTTGCCTGATGGGATTGGGCTATGCAATTTCTGAGGAGTTCATCCTGGATCGCGGCCATCTGGCAACGGACACGCTGGCCAAGGTGGGTATCCCTTTCATGCAGGATGCTCCACCGGTAGAGGTACGGCTTCTTGAGGATCCCGATCCCCTGGGTCCCTATGGAGCCAAGGGCATCGCCGAGGCTGCGGCGATACCGACTGCGCCAGCCATCCTGAATGCTGTTTACCGTGCAACGGGGGTGCGCATCCGTCAACTTCCCGCCACACCCGATCGCGTGATCTTGGAGTCGAGGTCAAATGCAGTCAAGTCCTGAGCGCACAAGGCTGTTGCAAGGCATCCACCTGGGCAAGGGCGAATTGTGGGCGTTGGGTGCTGCCTTGAGCTATGCACTGTACCAGGTCTTTCTGCGCGTGGCGGTGCGTGGAGACGAACTCAACAACATGGTGGGGACCACCGTGCAGGCGATACCCCTCCTTCTGTTTTCCCTGGCGATGGGCTGGGTCGTAAAGCGTAGCGATAGGGGCACAGTTTCCCCATTCAGCGACTGGAAGCTTATTGGAGCGCTGGTGTTCAATGGTCTGTTACTGTTCGTGGTAGCCACACCCCTGCTTTTTGGCGCGTTGCGCGAAGGAGGGGTGCTGATCACCACGCCGCTTACGGGGACACAGGTGCTTTGGGCCGCGCTCCTGGCAGCGCTTGTGTTGCAGGAGCGGTTTACCCGCACGATGGCGATGGGTATGGTGATCAGCGTGATCGGGGTTGCAGCACTCACATGGGGCCAGGGAAGCGGCGGCGAACTCGCCAGTACATGGTGGCTGGCGGTGCCCTATGCGCTGGGGGCGGCGTTATGCTGGGCTTTGGCAGGGGTGCTGATCACCTACGACATGCGCCAAGGTGTGGACCGCTTCCAGGTGCTTGCCATCCCCAGTCTGGTGGGTTTGGGCGTCCTCAATACCTATCTGCTGGTCACAGGGGACCTGGGCCTCTATGCCAGCACACCCGTCGATGTTCTGCTTAGCCTGCTGGCCGCCGGCCTATTCAGCGCGGTGGCCCTGGTTTGTCTTACAAGTGCGCTGGCTCTCACGACGGTGGTGAGTGCTACCACCCTCAATTCACTCCAAGTCGGGCTTGCACCACTCATTGCCTGGATGTTTCTGGAGGAAGATCTGAGCCTTATCGCAGGTGTGGGGATTTTGTTGATTCTGGTTGGGGTGATTGTGGTGCAGCGAGCCCGACAGATGGCGGATGATGAAGGAACCCAAGATGGCTGAACAGATGAGGGATGGCGTGACCAGGCTATTCCGCGGGCGTTCGGTGGCGGTCGTAGGTGCGTCAACGGACCCGAGAAAGCTAGGGCATGAGATCCTGGCAAATATACTCAACGGGGGATATAAAGGCAGGATCTATCCAGTCAATCCCAATGCCGACCAGGTTCTTGGCCTGCCCGCCTACGCCTCGGCCAGCGAAATCCCGGCGAGTCTGGACCTGGCCGTGGTCGTGGTGCCGGCTCCCTTTGTCGCGGGGGTGCTGCGCGAGGTGGCGCACAAGGGTGCAGGAGCGGCGATCATCATCAGCGGGGGATTCAGGGAGGCGGGAAGAGAGGATCTGGAAGAGGAACTCAGAACGGTAGTAACCGAGACCGGCTTGCGCCTGGTTGGACCCAACTGCCAGGGGATCAACTACAGGCCCAACATGCTGTGTGCGTCGTGGCCCCTGGTGACTGCCTCTGGCTCCATGGCCGTGATCTCCCAAAGCGGAACCGTGGCGGCCACATTGGCAGGTTGGGCGGTCGACGAGGGATTGGGGATTTCGGCGACGGTCAGCCTGGGGAACCAGGTGGATGTCTGCGAGACCGACCTGATCGAGTATTTTGCCCGCGACACAGAGACTCGCGTTATGGCCCTCTATCTTGAAGGAGCCAAAGATGGACGGCGATTTCTTCAAGTGGCCAGCCGGGCCATTCCCCAGAAGCCGATCATAGTCCTCAAATCTGGGCGTACGGAGCTCGGTCAACGGGCAGCCGCATCCCACACCCGGTCGCTGGCCGGGCGGGACGAGGTGTTCGATGCCGCTTGCAGGCAATTCGGCATTGTGCGAGTGCCTGACATCGAGTCGTTGTACGACAGCGCCAAGGCACTGGAAAGCCTGCAATTGAGCGGGGGAGATCGGGTGATGATCGTCACCAGTTCTGGAGGGTGTGGCATTCTGGCGACGGACGAAGCGGAGGCCTGCAATCTGCGGGTTCCGCCTCTCCTTCCAGATGTTCTAGGAGATCTCGGCGAGGCAGGATTGTTGCCGACAGCCATTGTCTCCAATCCGCTGGATCTGACTGTGGCACCGGCCGAGCACTTTGAGGCCGCGGTCACTGTCGCCGGGCGTCACGACCTGGCCGACGTCTACCTCCTCATCTTTGGGGACCCCATTCCGGGCGCCACGGAGGTTGTCAAGCGCCTCAAAGGGAAGTTGGGTGCCTGCATCGTGGTTGCCTACCTGGGAGGCGGCGAGGTGGAAAAGGCTGAGCGACTCCAGATGCACGGTGCGGGAATCCCGGTCTTTCCTACTCCCCAGCGTGCAATCCGGGCGATCCGTGACGCAGTTTGGGTATCCCGTTTCCGTGCGCGGGAGACAATGACATCAGGATAAGGAGTCTGTAAATTGCACCCTATCGCTACAGGAGCACCGGGAGATCGGTTACTGCTGCTCGGCAATGAGGCAATCGCACGAGGCGCAATTGAAGCGGGTGTGGAGGTCGTGGCTGCCTACCCCGGCACTCCCAGTTCGGAGATTGTCGAGGCCCTGCTACAAGTCTCGACCGAGCTGGGATTCTATGCCGAGTGGAGCGTAAACGAGAAGGTCTCATTCGAGCTGGCAGTCGGCGCTGCGTTGACCGGAGTGCGTTCGTTGGCAACAATGAAAGGCGCCGGACTCAACGTGGTCATGGACATGTTCTTGACCCTACCCTACGGAGGGACCCGGGGAGGCTTGGTCGTGGTCGTGGCGGACGACCCGGGTGCACATTATTCCTCCAATGAGCAGGACTCGCGCTTTGCGGCCCAGTGGGCCATGATCCCCTGCCTGGAGCCTGAGAGCCACCAGGAGGCAAAGGACATGACCAAGTTTGCCTTTGCGCTCTCGGAACGGCTCGAACTGCCCGTAGTCGTCCGTACCGCCACGCGCCTGTCACACTCCAGTGGCGTGGTCAAGCTGGGCGAAGTCGAGGCCTCGAGCCTGGGGCCGGGCTTCAATAAGCATTGGAAGCTGGCATATCGATGGAACGTATACGGTCCGCCTGGGCCACCGGCAAAACACGAATGGCAACTGGCCCGCCTGCCGATGATGGATCAGGAGTCGGAGAGCCTGGCGTTCAACGAATTGCGCCGGGGAAGTGAGCCTGTGGCCGTGGTTACTTGCGGGACAGGAGCTGCCTATGTACGCGAGGCGCTACGCGATCTGGGCTTGGAGGACCGTCTATGGCTGTTCAAGACGGGCATGGTCTATCCGATCCCAGCCGAGATGTCGCTTGAGGTCTTGGACCAGTGCGATCAGATCTTGGTCGTCGAGGAGGGCGATCCTCTGGTAGAGTCGCAGTTACGGGTCTTGGCCCAGGGACGTGGTATCGATGTAGAGATCCGGGGGCAGCAGATCGAGGCTTTTCTTCCGCGCTATGGGGAACTCAACACACAACTGGTCTGCGACGCGCTGGTACGATTGATGGGGCTCTCGCCTGGGGTTGACGAGGCCCGCAAGGAGATCAAGCGCGAGGTCGCCTCACTCGTAATCCCCCGCTCCTCTGCCCTCTGCGCAGGATGCTCTCACCTGGGAACTTATTGGGCATTGCGGCAGGCGATGGGAGAGCAAGCGGATGCTGTCCATATCGCGAATGGGGATATCGGGTGCTACGAGCAAGCGGGATACGGCGTGAAAGGGGAGATGCCAGAGCCCAGCGATGCCCCCATGGCCCATCACGATTCTACGATCCTCTATGATTTCCTGGATACGCTCTACGTCATGGGTTCGGGTGTCTCGATGGCACAGGGGCAGGTGCGAGCTGGCTACACGGCCGGGGAGGTGGTCGCTGTAGCAGGCGACTCGACCTTTTTCCACGCCTGTATGCCAGGATTGCTGAATGCCGTCTGGAATGGAACCAAGCTCACCTTCGTTGTGATGGACAACTTTTGGACCTCTATGACGGGCCACCAGGCTTGTCCCGCGACAGGCATGACGGCTGTAGGACAGCCGGCCAAGACCATCCTCATCGAGGACGTTGCGCGCTCATTGGGGGTCGAGTTTGTAGAGGTGGTTGATCCCTACGATCTCCGGGGGACGGCCGGCGCCATCCAACGAGCACTGGCCTTTGAGGGCGTTGCAGTGGTTGTGACTCGGGGAGAATGCATGCTGCAGATCCTCCGGCGCGAACGCAGGTACCGAGAACCCTACACGGTCACAGACGATTGTGTGGTCTGTGGCGAGTGCGTAAAACTGGGCTGCCCTGCCATCACCTTCTCGGAGGAGGAGGGGGCGGGCATCGATCAGATCCTGTGTGTGGGTTGCGATATCTGTGCCCAGCTCTGCCCCTGTGGCGCGATCGTTCCAGGGGAGGAAGCAGAATGAACCAGAGGCGGAGACCAGCTACCAATGTTGTCATTGCCGGGGTAGGGGGACAGGGGAGTATCCTGGCCTCGCATCTGCTGGCCCAGACTGCCCTGAAGGAAGGGCTGGATGTGAAACTGGCCGAGACCTTTGGGGCGGCCACGCGGGGCGGATCAGTGATGGCTCACGTGCGCGTTGGTGAGGTGTGGGCACCGACCATGAGGGAGGATGAAGCGGACGTCGTGCTTTCCATGGAGCCGCTGGAGGGCCTAAGAGTGGCTGTACGGTTTCTCAAGCCAGGCGGATGGGCATTGCTCAACACCCGCCCCTGGTATCCGGTAGACGTCGCTGTGGGCCGCGTCCAGTACCCTGCCGTGGAACATATCGTGGAAGGGCTGGGCAAGCTGGGCGCATCTGTGGTGACCCTCGACGCCACCGAGCTGGCGCTGCAGGCCGGAAATGCCCGGGCGGCCAACACGGTCATGCTGGGTGGGCTGTTTGCCCTTGGCGTGGTCGACCTGTCAGAGCAGAACTTGTTTCGGGCGATGGAAGAGCGTTGGCCAGACCGCCTCGTGGAGGTCAATCGAGCAGCGTACGATCTAGGGTACCAGGCGGTCTCAGTGTCTCTAGGAGACACGACATGAGTGAAGACGCTGGCACGATACTTCTGGAGCCACAGGCTATCGCTCTGTTGCGCAACTATGGGATTCCCTATCCTGATCATGGCTACGCACATAGCGCTGAAGAGGCGGTGGAACTTGCCGAATGCCTGGGGTATCCCGTCGTGCTCAAGGTGGTCTCGCCGGATGTCATCCACAAGAGCGACATGGGCGGAGTCGCTCTGGGAATAGAGGATGCCCGAAGCGTGTCGCAGGCCTACGAGGGGGTTTTGAGGTCGGTTCGAGAACACGCCCCCGGCGCAGATGTCCAGGGGATGCTGGTCTGCCGGCAGGCTTTGCCGGGTCTCGAAGTGATGGTTGGGGCGCTGAATGATGTCATGTTTGGGCCGGTGTTGATGTTCGGACTGGGGGGCATCTTTGCCGAGGTGCTAAAGGACGTCACCTTTCGCGTCATTCCTATCCAGCGTGTGGATGCAGAGGAGATGATCAGCGAGGTCCGTGGCTACCCGCTGCTTGCCGGGACCCGAGGTCAGAGTGGCTATGACGTACCAGCACTCATCGATCTTTTGCTGGCGGTCTCTCACATGGTATCGGAGCGACCAGAGATCGAAGAGCTTGATCTTAACCCGGTGAGGTTGTACGAAAAAGGGCTCGTAGCCCTGGATGCACGC
>Ga0180437_10001908_pt1 | contig 34658 bp, 28 predicted proteins | sample SS_ome_4_FD_132410 | JGI IMG/M metagenome (GOLD analysis project Ga0180437, IMG submission 132410) | Hypersaline lake sediment archaeal communities from the Salton Sea, California, USA - SS_3_D_1 metaG | ecosystem: Environmental > Aquatic > Non-marine Saline and Alkaline > Hypersaline >... | reverse complement strand
CCCCGGTCGCTTCCCCTGCCAAGGAGCATTTTGAGAAGGGATTCGATTACTTCCAACAGGAAAAGTGGGACGAGGCCATCGCCGAGTACCAGGAAGCCGCCCGACTAGACCCAGAGTTTGGCGAGGCTTACTTGGGATTGGGCTACAGCCATGTCCGCAAGGGGGAGTTCGAACAAGCGATCGCAGCCCTGGAGAAATACTTGCAGTTGGAGCCTGGTGCCGATAACCGCGCCCAGGTGGAGGGTGACATCCAACAAATGCGTGCCATCCTTGCTCAGCCACCCTCAACGGGCCCCTGCTGCCAGCCACTGCAAGCGGGCAAAGGGCAGATCTGGTTCGAAAACCACATAGGCGAAACCGTGCAAGTGGACGTGGGCCCCAATTTCTACGAGGTTCCGCCCAAGGTAGGCGACACACCGGGTTGCCTCTGCCCTCAACTGGACCCAGGGCGCTACCCGGCTGTCCTAAAAACGGGGGGGGCCGAAGGGCGCTGGGACATTGAAGTCGTAGCAGGGCAGACGTGGATTCAGCCACTCAGCATTGGGGGATACTAAGGGGATGAGTCTCCGAGGAAGATTGGAGATGGTCGGCCTCAAGTGAAGAGTGTAGCCCATCTGACCACGGGGCGGTGTCCAGGGACATTGCGTCCCAACCGTCCCTTGAACTGAGCGCTACCAAAATCAATGAATGAAGGGATGCTCCTATCCATAGGAGCATCCCTCTATCTTCATCGTCAGGAGGTGAACTGTGAACCGATTATCTCGTCTTACCTTGGTCTTTTCCATCACCTTCGCTGTCTTGATTATTTCTCCCGCTTTCCTCAACAAGCAGTTCGGCCCTTACCCACTAATGAAAACCGGGGATGTCATAGACCTATTTACGCCCTTGATACTCATTCCACTCTATTGGATCCTGTTTCAGGTGAGCCGAGAGAAAACGCCCGGCCCGGGTGAAACCATCGTTTTCTTGCGCTGAAACATCGAGACAGAACTTGCAACCTCTATTTGCTTTTGTCAGAACTCTATGGTATAATTAGTGTTTGAACATTTCTAGAGAGGTTAGCCAAGTGTTGGGACGGTCGAAAAAGATCAGCCAGAGTCTGAGCCGCACGCGTCGCTCTTTTTTCGGACGGGTCACAGAACTGCTGGGCGTGAGCGAAGTCACCGATGAGCTGTGGGAAGAGTTGGAGGAATTGCTCATCCAGGCCGACGTGGGAGTTAAAACCACCGTTGAGCTCGTGGAGAGGCTGCAAGAACAGGTCAGTGGGGTCAGCATACGCGATGCCGAGGCAGTGAAGGAGATTCTCAAAAGGGAATTGATTGACATTTTGAACAGCAAGGTTCGGGATCCTATCGAGGCCCCCCCCTTGTTGACCGTCATCCTGATCGTGGGAGTGAACGGCTCCGGAAAGACCACCAGCATCGCCAAACTGGCCAAGTATTACAAGGATCAGGGGAGGAAGGTGATCCTGGGGGCAGCCGATACCTTTCGTGCCGCAGCCATTGACCAGCTCAAGATCTGGGGGAAACGGGTGGGCGTTGACGTCATCGCCCACCAGCCCCAGGCCGACCCAGGCGCAGTGGTCTATGATGCCATCCAGGCCGGCCATTCTCGTGGGACCGACGTGCTCATCATTGACACGGCTGGTCGTCTGCACACTAAATATAACTTGATGCAGGAGTTGAAAAAAGTGCGGGGTGTAGCGGCCAAAAACGTGCACCGCGCTCCCCACGAAACCCTCCTGGTCCTGGACGCTACCACCGGGCAGAACGCTCTGGCCCAAGCCCAGCATTTTAAGGAGGCCGTTGACATCACAGGCATCTTTCTGGCCAAGCTGGACGGCACAGCCAAAGGGGGCATCGTTTTCGCCATCGCCAAAGAGCTGGGTGTACCTATCCGCTGGATTGGCACCGGGGAGGGACTGGATGACCTGGCCGAGTTCGACGCGGAGGCATTTGTGGAGGGGTTGTTTGAATAGCAGGAGAAAGAAAGATGGAAGAATTAAAAGATCGGTTAGATGAATTGAATACTCAAATCAATGAAATACAGGTGCACCTTTGACTTGGCTGAAAAAGAGGAAGAGATCACCAAACTAGAGAAGGAATCGGCCGCAGCCGGTTTCTGGGATGAGCCGGAGACGGCTCAGGCCACTATGCAACAGTTGGCTTCGCTGCGAGAGGAGGTGGACGTCTGGAGAGAGTTGGCCAGCCGCGTGTCGGACCTGCAAGGCCTGTTGGAATTGGCCGCCACCGACGACGATGAAACCATGCTGGACGAAATCACCGCCGAGACGGAAAAAGTGGAGGCCGAGTTGAGCCGCCTGGAGTTCCGACTCCTCCTCTCGGGCAAATACGACCAAAACGACGCCATTCTGGCTGTTCACGCCGGCGCTGGGGGTACCGAGGCCCAGGACTGGACCGAGATGCTGTTGCGCATGTACTTGCGCTGGGCCGAGAGCCAGGGTTTCAAGGCCGAAATCCTGGATTCTCTGGCGGGCGAGGAAGCGGGGTTAAAAACCGTTACCGTCGAAGTGTCTGGACCTTATGCCTATGGCTACCTCAAGGCAGAACGCGGGGTTCACCGGCTGGTGCGCCTTTCTCCCTTCGACTTTTCCCACCGTCGCCATACTTCCTTCGCCCTGGTGGAGGTGTGGCCTGATCTCACTGAAGACATCGAAGTGGACATTGACCCCAGCGACCTCAAGATCGAAGTTTACCGCTCCTCTGGTCCTGGCGGCCAGCACATGCAGAAAAACGCTACCGCTGTGCGCATCACCCACCTGCCCACAGAAATCGTGGTCGCCTGTCAAAACGAGCGTTCCCAGAGCCGGAACCGCGAGGTGGCCATGAAGATCTTGCGTGGGCGTCTCTACGATCTGGAGCTAGAGGAACAAGAGAAAGAGCGGTCTCGACTCAAAGGCAAACATGTGGAAGCTGGCTGGGGCAACCAGATTCGCTCCTACGTCTTGCAGCCCTATCGTATGGTTAAAGACCTGCGCACCGGCCACGAGACGGCCAACACCGAGGCCGTGCTCGACGGCCACCTGTACGATTTCATAGAAGCCTATCTCAGAATGATGGTGGGCGAAGGGTAGATTCTTGACAAAGCATCGAAGATAGCGTATAATTATTGCGTATAATATTTCTTACCCGACTGGGGCTATGCGCGTCGGTCGAGAGGGCGTAAGTCCAGAGCAAAAACTTCGGATACGTAGACATATTCGTGGATCGCCGGTCAACAAGGAGGAAATGCTTATGCCCATATTCTACCGGGGAGCTGGTATAGGTACGTACTGGCATGAGAACGACGCGCGTCTGAACGGCTTCACTCCAAAGAAGCCGGGAGCCGTTCACAGTATTGAGCGTTTGATGGAGCACATTGCGAGAGCAGATGTCAATAGTCCCTATATCTCCCTAACCCGATCATACGGAGTTGCTTACTGGTACGCACTCTTTGGTCGCAACCCGGCGACAGAGACCAATCCTGGATACGTCTATGAAATAGAGATCAACAAGCCATTGCCTCCCGGACTCCAGCTCCTCGATCCGGTCAAGGAAGTAGCCGTGGCAGCGCCGGAACCCCTCGATTTAGTGTGCTATCAGCACGATGGGCTTCCGGATTTCATCCTAGGGCTTGTGAACCCCACGGAGATGGGGGAGTTTCTAAAGCCTCTCCGCCCACAACCACCACCAGGGGCCCCTATCCCCAGGCTCACCATTGAGCTAGAGACTCTTGTGCGGGTGCTGCGGGATGCGGAGATTCTTGCTGTAGGTAACATACCGGCGACCTGTGTACGGAACCGTTACGAAGTGTGGAAGTGGCCCATAGAAGAATAGGAGGACTCCATGCAAGCTGCTTTTAAACCAAAGGGACGTGTTAAACGTGTTAGGGATGAGGGCGAGGTCGTTCCTGATCGGCAAGGCATGATTTCAATTGACCTCAAGGGCCGTGTTAAAGGCGGTGCTTCAATTGAGTTTCTTCGTGCTGAAGTGCCCGAGGGTCATCGCCGCATTCCCTCTGCTCTGATCCGGTACTCACTGGATGGTGTAGAACAAACCTACGGCCTTCGCCTGGATCTGGACAAACAGGTCGTCCTCGACCGTTTCGAGGATGATGAGGAAAAACAGGAAACTGTCGAGGAGGCGGTTCCCGAGATCATTAAAGTCTTGCGCTCTAACCTGTATTCGAGGTAGAGTCACATATCCCATTGTGGGTCATCCTATAAGAGGTGGCAGACTGTTACGTTGCAAAAGGCAGGCGGGTTTAGTCGGAACGAACTCAACCGCATTGCTGTACTGGTCAATGAGAACCGCGACTATCTCTACTGGAGCGTTGGAGCGAAGACTCGCTAATCGTTGACTTGATGGATGGCCGCACCATCATCGCGCCTTTGGTATGGTATCCCCGCCTGTGGCATGGGACACCAGAGGAACGCAACAATTTTGAAATCATCGGTGATGGCTCGATTATCCACTGGCCAGATTTGGATGAAGACCTGAGTGTTGCTGGTCTATTGGCTGGACGCCGTTCAGGAGAGTCAACAATCGTTGACAAGATGGCTGCAGGAACGTCGCGCCTATCAACAGAATTGATCGGTCATGTTGGCGTGCATCCCAATATCACGCCTATGCGCATCCGCAAACACCCACCCGCCGACCATGCCGCTCTGCTTCGCGGGGCGTTTCGCTGGCCCTGAAGGTGGTTACTGTGCACAGGCGGGGTGTGGCGCGGTGGCAGACTATGCCTTTATGTTGGGCGAGAAGCAATCGAGTTGTTGAACGCGAATGAGCAGTTACGGCGTGAAGATACAGGGAGGCTTCTAGTTATCAATGAAGCCACCGGTGAGCGCGCCGAATTGCCACTTGCTGTTGATTGAACAAGGACGATGCATGGTCAAAGATGCTGATGATAACCTACTCGGTCGGTTTGAAAAATATCTTGTGAGGTTGGGCCTCTCACCGGCTACTGTCATCAACTACCTGGCCGATATGCGCGGGGTCGCTCGCTGGTGCGTCGAATCCGGGCGGGGCTGCTCTCTCCCGAATTTGACAACCGGCGACGTCCGAGCCTACTGCCAATACCTACGAGAGGGACGAGGGCTGTCGCCAGCTACCGTCAACCGTCATTTGCAGGCTGTCCGCAAGTTCTGCGATTTCGCCCAACAAGCTAATCTGATGGAAAGCAACCCGGCTGCTCATGTAAGGCAGATCCAGGCCCCCCCAACTTTGCGTAGAGCCCTTGACGCCAATGAAATCGCCCGCTTGCTAGAAGCAATCCAGACAGGGAGGCCCAGCTTGGTCAAGCGCGACTATGCCATCATCCAGTTGCTTCTCCAGACAGGCATCAAAGTCGGGGAGTTGACCGAGCTACAGTTAGCTGACATCGAATTGACAGACGGCAGGGGTACCTTGATAGTGAAGGGCAATGGAGGCAATGGTGGTCGGTGCATTCCCCTTAAAGCCCCGGCTTGCCAGGCCTTGCAGGAGTATCTGCAAGTGCGCCCTCCTGTGCCAAACGGAAAGCACCTGTTCTTGAGTCAGGAAGGCAACTCGATTTCAGCACGAACGGTACAAAGGCTGGTCAACGTTTACACCAAAGCAGCAGACTTGACAGGCGTCTCCACCCATACATTGCGGTATACCTTTGCCACATCTATGCTAGAAGAAACCGGCGATGTGGCCACAGTGGCCAATTTGTTGGGCCATCGCAGTGTTGAAACAACTCTTAGATACATCAGCGAAGCACAGGCAATGAAAGCTGAGCAGGAGGTAATAGATTGAATATCAAGGATTTTAGCGCTCTTCGTATCAGTCTGGCATCGCCAGAACAAATCCGTACCTGGTCTCACGGAGAGGTGACCAAGCCCGAGACCATCAATTACCGCCGCCTGAGGCCAGAGAAGGACGGCCTGTTCTGCGAGGCCATCTTTGGGCCGACCAAAGACTGGCAATGCTACTGCGGTAAGTACAAGCAGGTCCGCTACAAAGGCATCGTTTGTGACCGCTGTGGGGTGGAAGTCACTCGCTCTTCAGTCAGGCGGGAGCGTATGGGGCACATCGATCTGGCTGCGCCAGTGGCTCACATCTGGTACACGCGCCGGGTGCCCAGTCACCTGGGGTTGCTCCTGGACATCTCGCGTCGGAATCTGGACCGTGTCCTATACTTCGCTCAGTATGTGATCACTAAAGTGGACGAGGAGGCACGCGGCAAAGCCCTGCGCCGTCTCGACGAGGACCTGGCCCGTGAGCAAATCCGTCTGGAGAAAGCCACCCAGGAGCAGATTGACGAAATCAAGTTGGAAGTGGCTGAGCAAATCGAGAAAGCGGAGGAGACCGGAGAAGCCACGGCCCGGGGGTTGGATGAACAGTTGGCTTCAGCTATCGAGTCGGTCATGAAAGAGGCCCAGACTCTGCAAGGCAAAATGGAGGACAGTCAGGGCAAGAAGGCCCGTAGTCCGCTGGTTTTCTCTCCCTCGTCAGTGACCATCGTTGAGAAAGGAGAGGAGGTGGGACGCGAACACCTGGCTCTCCTGAATGAAGTTGTACAGTCCAGGCTGAGCGAAATCAAAGCTGAAATTGAGACCGCGCACGAGAACAATCGGATCCTCATTGAGGCTCAGATAGACCAACTACGCCACGCCAATGATAAAGAGATCGAAGCCCATGAAGATAAGCTGGCCCAGCAAGTAGAACTTTTCAGGGCAGCAGCCGAGGCGAGCCGCACCGAGGTAATGGGTCTGGCTTCGTTACAATTTCTGACCGAGTCTCGCTACCGGGAACTGGAGAAGAAATGGGGTCACACTTTCTCGGCCAAGATGGGAGCTGAGGCCTTTTACGATATCCTCAAGGAAATGGACCTGAACGCTATGGCCAAGGAATTGCGGGTAGAGATCAAGACCACGCGTTCCAAGCAAGTCCGCAAGAAAGCTACCAAACGTTTGCGAGTGGTGGAGTCCTTCCGCAAGTCAGGTAACCGACCCGAATGGATGATCTTGACCTTACTGCCTGTTATCCCCCCGGACCTCAGACCCATGGTCCAGTTGGATGGAGGACGATTTGCTACATCGGACCTTAACGATCTCTACAGACGAGTCATCAACCGCAATAATAGGCTGAAAAGGCTGTTAGAGTTGGGGGCACCTGATGTCATCGTGCGCAACGAGAAACGCATGCTCCAGGAAGCAGTGGATTCTCTCATTGATAACAGCCGCCGCGGCAAGGCAGTCTCAGCCCGGGGCCGGCGACAGCTCAAATCGCTGTCGGATATGCTCAAAGGCAAACAGGGGCGCTTCCGCCGCAATCTCCTGGGCAAGAGGGTGGACTACTCCGGTCGTTCGGTCATCGTCATTGGACCCCATCTGGAGCTGCACCAATGTGGCCTGCCCAAAGGGATGGCTCTGGAACTCTTCCGGCCCTTTGTCATCCGCAAGCTGGTAGAGTACAATTATGCTGCCAACGTGAAGGGAGCCAAGCGCATCGTGGAGCAGGCGCGGCCTGAGGTCTGGGAAGTCCTGGAGGAAGTGATCAAGGAACGGCCCGTTCTTCTCAACCGGGCTCCTACCCTGCATCGCCTGGGCATCCAGGCTTTCGAGGCTATCCTGGTGGAAGGCAACGCGATTCAGATCCATCCCCTGGTTTGCGCCGCTTTCAACGCTGACTTTGATGGAGACCAGATGGCTGTCCATATCCCCCTCTCCAAGACGGCCATTGAGGAAGCGCAGAGACTGATGCTCTCCACGACGAACCTCTTGCTCCCGGCCAATGGAGAACCCGTAGTCGGTCCGTCCAAAGATATGGTACTGGGCTGCTACTATCTGACTATGGAACAAGAAGGTTGTCGGGGAGAAGGCAAGGTCTTTGCCAACTTGGAAGAGGTGGCTCTGGCGTATGATTTGGGCAAGGTTGATCTTCACGCCAGGATCAAGGTCTATCAGGTCACCAGCAAGCCAACGCGGCGCACACGGCCCATTGAGACCACAGTCGGCCGTGCCCTTTTCAATGAGGCCCTGCCAGAGGAATTGCGCTTTGTCAACGAAGCGATGGACAAGAGCAAGCTCAAGGATCTGGTAGCCCAGTGCTATCAGCAACTAGGACCGATGGAAACGGCCAAATTTGTGGACAAGGTCAAGGACATAGGCTTCAAGTATGCCACACAATCGGGTTTGACTATTGCCGTGAGCGATATTACCGTACCCAAGGCCAAGGCAGAAATCCTGGAGCAGGTGACCGAGGAGGTCAACGCCGTGGAGCATCAGTATCGGCGCGGTCTCATCACCGAAGATGAACAATACGTCAAGACCGTGGAGCTCTGGACCAGGGCCACTGACGAGATAACTGAGGCTGTCGCCCAAAGCCTGGACCCCACCAGTCCAATCCGGGCAATGGCCGTCTCAGGAGCAACCAAAGGGGGCTTCCAACCCATCAGGCAGTTGGCTGGCATGCGTGGTTTGATGGCCGATCCTTCAGGCCGTATCATCGCTCTGCCTATCCGTTCCAACTTTCGTGAGGGCCTGACAGCCCTGGAGTACTTTATCTCCACTCACGGCGCTCGTAAGGGTCTGGCCGATACAGCCCTGCGCACGGCTGATGCAGGCTATCTGACACGACGCCTGGTAGATGTAGCTCAGGATATGATCATCAATGCTCAGAACTGTGGCACCCGAGCCGGTATCTGGGTTCAAGGATGGGACGCGTCCAGAGGCAACGCGGGCCTGGCGCAACGGATCGTGGGGCGGATCGCAGCAGCTCCTGTAGTGGCCCCTGGCGACGGACAGAACATCGTGGAAGCAGGGCAGATGATCGAGGAAAAGCAAGCCCAAGCCATCGAAAAGGCAGGCATAGAAAAGGTCTATGTCCGTTCATCTCTGGCTTGTGAGCTTCGACACGGCGTGTGCGCCATGTGCTACGGCCGCGATCTAGCCCGAGGTGAACTGGTCAAGATAGGAGAAGCGGTGGGCATTATCGCCGCTCAATCTATCGGTGAGCCGGGTACACAGCTCACTTTGCGTACTTTCCACACGGGTGGTGTGGCCGGTACATCCGACATCACCCATGGCCTGCCCCGGGTACAGGAGCTCTTTGAGGCTCGCAATCCAAAAGGAGAAGCCATCATGTCTGACATTGATGGCGTGGTGGAGATCATCCACGAGGATGGATTGCGCCGCATCAGGGTCGTTACCAGTGAGGTCTTTGAGGACAAATATGAAGTCAAATCCAACTGGAAAATCCTGGTGGAAGACGGCGACGAGGTAGAAGCTGGCACTCCTCTGGCCAGCCATGGGAAGCGCCAGATAGTGGCTACGACTGGAGGCAAAGTCTCATGGAAGGAACGTCAAGTCGTGATACACTACGATCGTCGCAAGGACACATATGACATCAAAGCCAACTGGAAAATCTTGGTGGAGGACGGTGACGAGGTAGAGGCTGGCACTCCTCTAGCCAACCGTGGAGAGCAAGGGATAGTGGCTACGACTGGAGGTAAAGTCTCGCGGGAGGAACGTGAAATCGTGATACGCTACGAGCGGCGCGAGGAGCGGGAATATGAGGTGCCATCATCCGCCCGGTTGCTGGTGGAAAATGTCCAGAAGGTAGTAGCTGGTCAGCAACTGACCGAGGGCTCTCGCAATCCGCACCGAATCTTGCGCATCTTGGGACGAGAGGCAACCCAAAGCTATCTACTGGAAGAGATACAAAAAGTCTATCGTTCTCAAGGGGTGAGCATTAACGACAAGCACATCGAGATGATCATCCGCCAGATGTTGAAAAAGGTACGTCTGGTCTCGCTGGGAGATACTCCTTTCCTCCTGGGGGAACTGGTGGATCGTCTGGTTTTCGCCGACGCTAACGCTAAAGCGATTGCAACCGATGAACATCCAGCCACAGCTCAGCCGGTCTTGCTGGGAATAACCAAGGCTGCCCTGAACACCGAAAGTTTCCTCTCTGCTTCATCCTTCCAACATACCATCAATGTTCTGGCCAATGCGGCTATCGAGGGCAAGGTGGATCAGTTGCTTGGCTTGAAGGAGAACGTGATTATCGGCAAGCTTATTCCGGCTGGAACGGGCTTTCGGGACAGGAAGAGACACAATCTCACAGCCAGCGCCGAGAAATGGGAAAGCATGGATGCTGCTGAGCTATCTATGGTTGACGAAGCCTCCCTTTCTGATGAAGAATTCGAAGACGAATTAGAAGATGAAAGGATCCCGGAGGAAATGTAGAGCTCGCTGAGCGGAAAAGGAAAAGGGCAGCGTCCAGATCGATCTGGATGCTGCCCTTTTTGGCTTTAGGAGGGGATACAGTCTTCAGGGCCTCTTGCTATCTGGTTCCGGAGAGCAAATGTAGCAGCCATCCCAACAGAAGATGAAATAGGCGCTGTCCCAGAGAGAGTCGTTTCAGACAGGTCAGGCTGGAGTCATAGGCCAGGACAGCCTCCAACCACTTCCTTTGACGAAGGCGAACGGTACTCAAGGCACGCCAGGTGACGCTCTCAGCCTGGCTGTCTCCTAACTTGTGGAAAAGAGGAAGGGCATCCTTGAAATGGCGTGCCGCTTTCTCAAGCTGACCGCTGGCTCTATAAAGACCTCCCAGATTGCCCAAGGCCTGCGCCTGGCCGTCTTTATCTTCCATGGCGATAAAGGCCTGGTAAGCCTTTTCCAGGGCCTCAGCCGCCTCTGACCAGCGTTTCTGCTGGTAGTAAATGACGCCCAGATTGTTAAGCACCTCGGCCGTACCATGCTGGTCTTCCTTCTTGAGGTACAGCGAATGAGCCTCGACAAAGCAAGCGATGGCCTCATCAAAAGCCCCCTGTCGGTAATGATACAGGCCCTCTTCCTTCAATACTTGTGGTTCAATCATCTCAGTCCTCTAGCTTTCAATGGCACCCTGAGCGTGACCACAGTACCTCGCTCCGGCTCGACTTGACTGGATTCGATGGCCAAGAACCCGTCTATCAACTCTGCCCGTTCGTGCATGTTCAACAAGCCAAAACTACCTCGCTGATCATAGTCCCGCTCGACGGCTTTCACGTCAAAGCCCTGGCCGTCGTCTTTGATACCTAAAACAAGTTGGTCCCTATCAACAGCAAGGTTGAGCCACACGTTCCTGGCGTGGGCATGTTTTTTGACATTGTTGATAGCCTCCTGAACGATAGAGAAGATGGTACCGGCCACTTTGGGATCCAGTTGCTGCCTGAAGTTGCTGACATCCAGGTGGACGGCGAACTCGTCGCTATCCAATTGGTTGACATAGGATCGCAAAGCGGGTACTAACCCCTGGCTCTCCAAAATGACAGGACGCAATTCGAAGAGGACTATGCGTGCCTCACGGGTGGCCTGATGCACCAGTTTGCGCAGGGCGTCGAGTTCAGCGAAGACAGCTTCTGGTTTCAGTTTCAACAAACGCCCAATGTGCTCGACATTCATGGCGATAGCTGCCAGAAGCTGGACGGTACCGTCGTGCAGCTTGCGAGACAGCTCCTTTCTCACATCTTCCTGGACCTGAATGATCCTGTCACGTTCCTCCCGTAAGCTTTGATACAATCGTGCATTCTCAATAGCAATAGCCGCTTGGGTAGCCAGGGTCAGCATCAACCTCAGGTCCTCCTCATCGAAGCCATCGGTCGAGAATTTGTTCAGCACTTCCAGGATACCGATAGTCTTGCCCTTGATTTGCAGGGGCACGGCAGCGATGGACCTGGTGAGGGAACCGATGCGTGCGTCGGCCTCTTGGCTGAAACGGCTGTCTCTGTTAACATCATTGACGATCACCGGCTCAGCATGGGTGGCTACCCAGCCAGCTATCCCCTCATCCAGGCCAATTTTCTTACGGGGCACTACAACCTCTTCTACCCCATGAGTGACCTCAAAGACCAATTCGTTTGACGGCTCGTCAATCAACATCAGAACTGAAGCGGCGGCATCAATCACACTGGTGGTTAACTGCAAAGTATCGTTCAGCAGCTTATTCAGGTCAAAAGTTGAAGCCATGGCCTGCCCCACCTGATAGAGCAACCCCAATTGGCTCAAGCGTTGCTGAGTTACCGCAAGTTCCTCACTGAGTTGGGCCATGTTGCTGACGCCCCGCACAAAGCGCGTCAAGACTTGATGCTGGTAATTGTCTAGCTCCTGGCCCGGCTCGAATATCAGGCTTACGGAGCCGATGACTTTTACCTGACTCAGAAGGGGTATGGTCAGCAGAGTCAATCCGCTATCAGACGGAGGAGGATGTATGGTGATGGGTGATAGACGAGGTGTTTGTATTTCCCAGGTCGAATTGATCCTGTTTTCTATGATCTTCTCCCAACGGGCGATTTGCTCAGCAGCTTCCTCATCAAACTCGCCCTGCCTGATGTGCAATGGAGGAACCTTGGCAAAGATCAAAGAACCAGCCTTGGCATCAAAAGTCCGTATCATTAAAGCCAGCGCATCGGTCAGCAACCCTTCCAGATCACGATGGGTGGCCAGTTCGACGAACTGATCCAGAGGTATCAAGCTTGCCGCTCGCTGCTCGAGGGATTGTTCTTGGCTCATTTGGCTTTCCCTGCAATCTTCTAAGCTGTGCCTGCCTCAGCCAGATGTGAGCGGTTCAGAAAGTGATGTCTAGCAAAGTCTCAGCAATTTGGCGAAGGACGTCAACAGACAGGGTGCTCAGTTTCATGGCTATCCGGATATAGAGAACGTTTGTCGGATTTGAGACAAAATCCCCGACGTCCGGAGGTAACCCAGCAAATGTCTCCATATCTCTCCCTTTTGGAGCCTCTCTACTGAGGGGAGCCGTCTGTTCGTCCAGGAAATGAGTAATAGGCACATTCAAGAAATCAGCCAGGGCTTCCAGTTCAGGTAAGGGGATGTCCCTTTGCCCCCGTTCGTATTGGGATATCCTCCCCGCTGAGCAACCGAGAGCCTCGGCACATTGATTCTGGTTCTTGCCAGCACCGAGACGGGCTTGGCGGAGCAAGACGCCAATGATCTTACGGCGTATGGTCATGATCTTGTCAACCGGCCGATCCATTTCCTCTTCTTCGAGGACAGCATCCTTGTCCCAGAAATAAGTGATTGGCAAGCCGAAGAAATAGGCCAGTACCTCCAACTGGGGCAAAGTGATGTACTTACGGCCATACTCAAACTGGGAGATTGTATCGGGTGAGCAACCTAACGCCGCAGCACAATCCTTCTGGCTCTTTCCAGCCTTGATACGGGCGTTGCGTAGCAGAACGCCGATGATCTTGCTGCGGACGGCCATTGCCTCTTTGGTATACATGTTTCGCTCCTCTGTCTTGAGCACCGGGCGAATTCTGACTTTAATTATATCACAATCGCAGGCTATCTACAATATTCGGGAATTAAAAAGCCACCCACACTCGTGAGTGACTCCATTTGGCAATTCATCGTTTCGCCCTTGAGCTTGGTTGCTTTCGCCAAAGACGGCTGCACCAGCGCAACATGGCGGCCTCAGCTCCCTGCTACCAGGGAAAAACGGGGGCGAAGAGTTGGGCCTCCTTACGAAGCATTGCGATCGGCAAAGACACGAATGAAGGTCCTCAGAATGATCTTAAAGTCCAGGAAAAGAGACCAGTTCTCTACGTACCACAGGTCGTACTTGGTTCGCTCGGCAATGGAGGTGTCGCCACGCAGACCGTTGACCTGCGCCCAGCCGGTCATGCCCGCCTTCTCCCGGTGCCGATCCATGTAGCGAGGGATGCTTTGTCGAAACTGCTCTACAAAGACAGGACGCTCTGGCCGGGGTCCCACCAGACTCATCTCACCCAGAAGTACGTTGATGAGTTGGGGTAGCTCATCAATGGAGAAATGGCGGATGAAGGCTCCTATCTTGGTGCGCCGTGGGTCATCCTTGGTGGCCCAAACGGGGCCCGTCTGAGACTCGGCGTCCTTCAACATAGACCTGAACTTGAGCATCCAGAAAGGTCTGGCGTCCAAACCCATGCGCTCCTGAGCGTAAAAGGCTGCACCGGGCGAATCCAGCTTGACCAGGAGAGCAACCAGCATCAGCAAGGGAGAAAGAACTACCAAGCCCACAGCGCTGCCGATGAGGTCCACAGCTCGCTTTAAGGCAAGTTTCCAGCCCCTGAGAGCGATATCTCTGATAGTCAGGAGGGGAAGGCCACCCAGGTCGCCGATGCTGACCTCCGAAGCCATGATCTGAAAGACGTCCGGGAATACCTTGATGCTGACTTTTTCCCTCTCACAGCGAGAGATGACGGTCAGGATCTCCTGATGGGATGCCTCTGGTAAACCTATGATAACTTCATCAATCTCGTAGGCATCAATGATGGAGGGGATGCCGTCAACACTGCCGAGGATAGGAATGCCCATCACTTCCTTTTGGGCGGAAGTACTGTCAATGAAACCTACCACCTCGTAGCCCAGTCTCGGCGAATGCCGGATTTTGTGCAGTACGATTTGCCCTACTTCACCCGTGCCAACAATGAGCACTCTATCCGCGGCCACACCTCGCGAACGCAGGCTGAAGCGGATGGCATTGTGAGAGACGCGTCCCAGGAAGACGAGGATGATAGTGGAAAGCCAAGCGTAGACGACCATGCCCCGCGAATAGTCCAGTTCGAGAGGACTGTTCTTAAAGAGCAGTGAGGTGAAAGCGATGGACATGATGTTGCCGATGGAAGAGGCAGCGAAAATGATGGAGAATTCATCCAAGCGCGAGATGCCTCGCTTCAGGTGATACAGCTTGGAGAAGAAAAAGACTGTGAGCATGGTCAGCACCTGGACGGCCATCATACCCAGGTAATTGTGAAAAGGCTGGATATTGACAGGGGGCGAGGGGATGTTGATCCACAGCCGCAGCCAGTAGGCCAGGAAGAAAGCCAGGGCCGTCATCAACCCATCAATGACTACCAGAGAGACAGCAAGAAACAAATTAATCTTTCGCTTCATCCCACAGCCTCCGAGAACTGTTCATCTTTGGAGCCTTGGAACAATCGACTGAACAGCACGGCCAGTCCTCCCCGCAGGACAATGCCGCCCAAGACCAGCCAGTGCAGCCAGAAAGGCGTCGTAGCTGCGTAATGCTTGCGATAGAAAATGTGCATGGCCCGATAGAATTCGTAACTGGCCTTGCGACTGTGGCGGCTGGCTGCCCGCTTGTAGTGTAAAACCGTCACCTGAGGGTTGTAGTAGACCTTCCAGCCCGCTTTTTTGATGCGGTAGGCCCAATCCAGGTCCTCGCCATACATGAAGAAACTTTCGTCCAGGAGCCCAACATGCTCCAAAGCCTCGGCTCGCACCAACATGAAAGCTCCCATCACTGAGTCTACCTCGGTTACTTCATCGGGGTCGAGGCAAGTCAGGTTGTAGCGCCCGAAACGCCTGCTCTTGGGGAAGAGCTTGCTCAGGCCGACCATACGATAAAAAGCGACCTCTGGCGAAGGGAAGCTGCGTCGGCAGGCCAGATCGAGGCTGCCATCGGCCAGAACCAGTCGCGGGCCCGCAACTCCGGCTTCGGGGTGTGCCTCCATGAAATCCAGCATCTCTTGCAGGGTCGAGGGAGGCAAAAGAGTGTCAGGGTTAAGCAGCAAGGCATACCTGGGCGTTGATTCTGAGAGCTTTTCACGGCACTGTTGCACCGATTCGCTGGTCTGCACAAAATTAAAGGCTCTCAGACCCAGGTTGTTGGCGTAGGCATAGCCGCCATTGACCTCGCTCTCGATAAGTCGCACCTGGGGAAACTCTTCCCCCACCATGGCACAACTCCCGTCTTGAGAGCAATTGTCCACGACGCAAACCTGGAAACTGAAATCGCCTCGACTCTCGTAGACTGATCGCAGACACTCTCGCAACAGGTTGCACGTTCTATAGTTGACGATGACAATACCCAGGTCAAGCATAAAGCTCCTTTCTCTACTGCGCCCCACATTTTAGCACAAACTGGCCTAGTGGTCAATCTCTCATCCCTCTCTGAAATCCTAAAAGGGTGCAGGCTGTTTAGGAAAAGTTGGCAACTTGCTTTCACTCTCGCAATATGGCTTCATGGCAAGAGCAAACTTCCCTAACTTATAGATGCGCCCATTTAACAAGGACAACCACCGGCAGACCGACGCCGATGGTTGTCCTTCATAACCCAAATGAGGGAATCGGGATTTTGGCTATTGTGGATAGACCTGTACAAATTCTCCGCCCCGTACCTGGAAGATGTAGATCTGGGGTTCCCGCAGGTCGCCCTGAGCATCGTAGGCGATGTGGCCGATAGGAGTGTCGAAATCCAGACCACGGATGGCCTCGGCTATTCTGGCTGCGTCGTCAACCGTACCCGCTTTTTTGATCCCCTCAGCCAGCACAGCCAAGGCGCTGTAGCCGTTGATGCTGTAGGTATCGGGGTTGCGGTACTCGACTTGCTGATACCCCTTGATCCAATCTCTGTCAACAGCCTGCGCGGGAGTCGGCCCGAAGGCGCTGACATAGATTCCTTCGGCCGTTCCGGCCGCCTCGTCAACGGTAGCCGCAAGAAAAGCCCCATCGCTGGCCAGGAAGGGGACGGTGAGGCCAGCCTCGACCAACTCGGCCCGCAGGTAGGGAGCTTCGATCTCGTACCCCCCGTAGAAGATGGCCTCGGGATCCGCCTCTGCGATCTTGGCAACTTCTTCAGCAAAGCTCGATTGCTCTACTGCCACCTGGAGTTCAACGGGCACCTCAGCGCCCAGGTTGCGGAGGTTCTCGGCCATGAGTTTGCCCAACCCGATTCCATAGGGGTCGTCGTTGTAGACTACCGCCACCCGCCGGACTCCCAGCTCGCTCACCAGAAACTCGGCATCCACCCGTGCCTGGACGACGTCGTTGGCGTTGACGCGGAAAAAGTTGGTGTAGCCTTTTTGGGTGATGGAAATCTCACTGGCCGTGGGGGTGATGACGATGAGGGGCAGGTCTTTGTAAACCTCCATGGCCGCCAGGGTCTGGCCGCTGTTGTAGTGGCCCACCACGCCAATGACTTTTTTGCCTGCCTGGAGATCGGCCTTGATCTGCTCTGCCACCTCCACCGCCACGTCTGAATCCGACTCGTCATCCATGCCCACCACGTTGACAGTGTAGCCCAGTAGACCTCCAGCCTTGTTGAGTTGAGCAGCCATCAGGTGGGCTCCGCCCAGCACTGTCTGTCCGCCGTTGGCCTGGAAACCCGACAGTGGCGCAGCCACGTAGACGATGACCTCGCCTTTGGGTTTCGATGGACCACAGGCCGACAGAAACAGAATCGTCAAAACTAACAGACCTATCAGAATCACACGAGTTCTACTTGTCATCATCACCACCTCATATTGCACTTTTTGAAAGGATTATTTTCTTTATACAGAAGAACTTTTAAGCCGTGCGAAGCAGTCCAATCAACCTCTTCTAGCTCCCCGGCTTGTATAGACTTCATCCATGGCCTCGACAATGTCCTGCAACGACGCGATCTGCCCGGTGATGTCTTGCTGTAAGCGCTGGGTGCGCCCGCTGTCCACGTCCTTGGCTCCGATGAGCTGAAGCTGGGTGTAAAGGGTGCCCAGGGCGGCCAGGGTGTTCTCCAGTTGGAACTCGGCCTTCTCCATCGTGTTTTGCAATTTTTGCAGGTTCTGCCACTGGGCCTCTTTGTTACGGATGGTCTCCCGCATCTGGGCCCGCACCGCCTCGTCATCCTCTATTTCCAGCCGCTTCTTGAAATTCTGGACGGCCAGCGGCACAGAACGCATGTCCTGCTCGATCATCTTGTCGCCCCCATACGCATCCAGTCGCCGGGCGATGTTAAAGATGTTGGCTATCCAGTCGGTCACACCGGCCGTGGTATCGCGCAGGTGCTCCCGCAACACCCCTGCCTCGCTGTGCTGAATCAGGGTGTCAATGCGGTGACGATACTCCAGGGCTTTCTCCAATCGTTCCCGCAGCGTCTTGTCTCGCAGGGCTCGAACGTCGAACTCTTGGCGGAACATCTCGGCTACTACCTTCTGGCCCGTCTCAACGTCGCTGAGGCTGGTCCAGATGATCAGAGCCTCGGCCACCGCCCCCAGGATGAGCCAGTACCACCCTTGCCACCAGGGGAAAGGCTTTGGAAAAAGAAAGACCAAGATGATGGTCAAAGCGATGGTAAAGGCGCTTTCCCAGCGAAAGAAGGCGTGGGAGAGCATGGCTCTGAAGGCTCGTCGCTCCAGCTCATCTCGGAACTTTTTGGCCATAAATCATCCTCTCGAATCTCAACCGCAATGAGCAGATCGTCTAATTGAGATCATGAACCTGGGGCACGTGAGCCTGTCAAGAACTCTTTTAGGCACACTCCTCCCCATTTCTGGGTTCATCGTACTCAAAAGTAGGTTGATAATATCTTGTACAACTGCTGGATGGTCTCCAGGTCCCCCTCGCGCACCTGGCCATCGGTGGACTGGGCGATGATCTCCAGGGTGCTGTAATCGGCGTCGCTGCCGAAGGCGATGCAAAAGACGACCACAGGAACACCCGCCTCATTACCTCGCTTCATTTCCTCAGTCAACTGCCACAAGCTGATATTGGAGTTGTTTTCCCGCCCATCGGTCATGGCCACGATGGCATTGATGCGCTCGGTGTCGTTCAATTCCTGGAGGCGGACATAAGCTGCATAGATACCATCCAGCAGGGCTGTGTCGCCCTCGGCTTCCAGGGCGTCAATGGTGGCGATCAGTTCCGCCCGGTTGCGACCCAGTTCGTCCAGAGCGACGATGTTGTTGACACGGCTGGAGAACTCGACCAGGCCTACCCGTTCGGCGTCGCCCTTGATCTGGTCAACAAAGATCAGCAGGGCCTCCTGAGCGCTTGTCAGCTTCTGGCCCTCCATGCTGCCTGAGGTATCCACCACCAGGTAAACGTTGGTGTGGCGCTTGGTGTACCACCACACGTTGCGCACCACCTCTATGACGCTGGCACTGGGGATCTGCAAGGCCGTTTGGGGCTCTGTCGGGTCCACACCGTTGGCCGCCGTAATGGGCGAGGACGGATCATCCAAAGAGATATTCAGATCGGCTGGGCGGTAGCCGTGGGAGAGGACGAGCATCTGGGCCTCGGGCGACAGCAAATAGTCCCGAAAACGGCTAAAGACCAACCGCTGGTAAGCCGTCAGGTCCTGGGTCTCCAAAAGGGCCAGGGGATGGTCCTCCCACAGAGAACCCTCTTTGGGGTAAATGGCCACCAGCTTGTCGTCACTCCTCTGGTTGAAATAGACGACCAACTGTTCCTGGCAGACGAAGGCATCCAGATAGGAGCGGCCCTTTTCCAACACCTGTTGGACCACAGCCCATTCGCCCTCGCCATAGTAGCGTACCGTCTTTTCAATGGCTGCCACGTAATCCAGAGTGGCCTGAGACTGGGCATCCTCAGCAGTGAGCCCCCTCGTTTTATCGGTCCCTGCGTAGAACACGGCCAGGGTGGCCAGCAGGCCACTGGCAGAGCTGGTCGAGGGATGGCTCCATTTAAAGTTGGGGTCGCTCTGGGCTTTGGCCAGGATGTCCTCCCAGCCGATGGACCTCTGAGGGTGCCCCATGGACTGGGCCACGTCCTCCCACATGGCGATGACCACCGGGCTGACAGCGTAGCGCACTGTCTCCCCTACCAAGGGGACCTGGTTCCCCTGTTGGTCCATCCAGGCCTGGTCTAACTGGCTCAGCCAGATGGACGAATCGGGGGTCATGGCCTGGAACTCGCCCCTCAAGGCCGGGTCCATCATGGCCTCGGGCTCGAGGCGAAGGGTCTCGATCACCATCCGTTGGCCTTCAGAGGTCTCAAAGCCCTGGGCGTTGAACTGCTCCACCAATCGACTGAAGAGAGCTTCTTTCTCCGGCGAGAAGGCCACCGTCAGAGCGGGAGCGCGAGGGAGTGTCTCAGGTACTACCTCAGGTTGCACGGCTCTGAAAAGGCCCCAGCAGGCGAAACAGGCTCCCAGCAATCCCAAGAGGGCTATCAACAGCAGGACAGCAATTTTGCCCGAACTTTTGCGCTGCGTCATCTCTCACTTCCTCAACTTGTGTACAAGGCTCAATATCCAATCCCTAATGCGAAATTGAACATTAGGAATTGGGATTTGAGATTTGCTAATTCGTACTATCTCTGGGCTACGTTCAGGTCAAACCAGCGCAGCAAAGCCAGCAACACCTCTCGGTCTGGCGAACGCATGGCCGAGGTGCGCGGCACGATAGGCTGGGCTCCCTGATCCTGCCACTGGACAAAAAGGCTGCCCTCACCGGTGACGGGCACACTGAGATTGGCCGGACGCAAGCCCCGTTGCGCGGCAACCTGCTGGATTTCGGGCGAGAGCAGGTATTTCTCAAACTCCAGGGCAGCGTTCTTCTCCAGGGCTGTGGTCTCTGGGCCGATCCAGACGGTGAAAGGAAAGTCGAACCAGGTCACGTATTTGGGGTAGACGATGACCAGAGGGTCGGCCCAGCGGGTCTGGATGCCGGCCATGTTGACCAGGAGGTCGCTCTCCAGCAATTGTCCCCCGTCCCCGGTGGAGTAACCGAAAAGGGCCAGGTCTTCGACCGTATAAGCTCCGCTGGAGAGGTCGGTCATGGAACCCATCAGTTCCCCCAACCATCTCTGAAAGTCGGGGTTGGTCACGTCGGACACATCAATACTGGTCCTGTCGTAGTACTCGCCAGCGGCGGCTACCATGGCCGCCAAGCCGCCCACGTTGCGACGGGGATTGGGCACAACCAGCTTGAAATAGCCCCAATCGGGGTTGCCCCCCAGCTCTGGCCAGCCTCCTTTGGCTATAGCCGCGTCATGGATGACCTGCCAATCTATCTGGCCGTATTTTCCCGTCAGCACCTCAGCCCGGCTGGCGTAGATGCCCCAGACAAAGATGGAAGTGGCGAGGGGGCGTGCCCGGTACTCGCCGTCGGTCAGGAAAACATCGCGCCCCAACCTCTCTTTGTAAGTGACGTTGACCAGTTCCACCAGATAGCGGCTGTCGGGGATCCAAGCCGTGGGGACGCGCCCGTCAATGAGCAACGCCTCCTGTTCGTAGCGGCTCATGGCCGTCAGCCCGTCCATAGGGACGACGCTCACCTCGATGGGCTGGCCCTCCAGGGTATGCTTTTCAGCGTTGAACTGCCGTGCTGCTTCCTGGACCCAGGGTTCCACAGGTAGAGCGCACACGATGCGCACTTCTAGTTTCCCCTTAACTGGGGCCGTCACCTCTTGTTGCTGGCTCAACCATCGCCATAGGAACGAGCCAGCCACGATCAAGACAGCCAACAGGATAACCACAAAGAATATGATGCGGGTTCGGTTCATAGATACTCATCCTCTTTTCGATCATTCTACCACATAACCCAGGCAAGGACAACATTTCACATGGAAGTAAAGCAGGGGGAGCAAAACCGCGCTGGCTCCGCTCCCCCCTCGCCTCAAACGGGCTATTCGATCCCCAGCCTCTTCTTGCGTTCGGCCAGTTGAGCATCCAGAGTAGTGCGTTCCAGCACCTCATCCATCTGGGCGTCTAGGCGGGTGGCGGCCATCTCACCCCGGGCAGCGGCCTTGTCCAGTCGGGTGCGAATGGATTCGGCGATGCGACCGATGTCGTCGTCGCCAGCCCCTACCAAATCATCCAAAGAGCTGATAGCCTTGGCGGTGAGTTCTTTGGCCCTGGCCAAGTCCAGCAGGGCTTGTAATTCCTCGCGCTCCTGCTTGATGGTCGTCAGCTTGGCCTCGAGCTTGAGCTTGGCGTCCAACAGCTTCTCGTACTCGGCCTTCTGCCGTTCGTGCTGCTCCTGGTAGTTGTCGGCCAGCCGCTGGGTAGAGTTCAGCTTGCTCTGGGCGGCAACGGCCAACTCCTCGCGGCCCTCCTGCAAAAGGATGTCAATGTTGTGGTCCAGTTCTTCAGCCTTGGCCTGGAACTCGTCGAATTTGCGCTTGAGGGTCTTGACCTGCCCACCGACGGTGGCTGCCGCGTCTTCCAGCTTCTCCAGGTTGTCCTCCACCTCGCGGATGTACTGATCAATGACGGCCAGCGAGTTCTGCTTCAGAGCCTGATCCACCAAGTAATGCAGATTGGCCTTGATCAAAGTGGCAACCTTGTCCAATAGCGATGCCATTTTCTAACCTCCCTTATCTTATGATTTGCCGTCCATTACAGATTAACATAAATGAGCTATAGTTATCTGCTCAGAGGGAATCGCCAGATTCCCTCTGAAATGTTGATTTTGCCGCATAAGGCCGGGATCTGGCGATCCTTGGCGAGCATACAACCTGCTTCAATTATACCATACTTTTATCTTTTTGCATGACATTCAACCGACAACAGGTTGACATTTGCCGCCGTTGCGCCACTATTGCACCACTGCCGCGGTGTAGACGGCACAGGTGGTACGGGTGGTACAGGCAACTGTTCAACTGCTGACCAGTTTATACCCCCGACCCCTAACATTCACCAGATAGCGGGGATCGGATGGCTCCGGATCAATCTTTTGGCGCAGGCGGCTGACCAGCTTCCCTATGCGCGCGTCGTCCACCTCCTCGATGTACTCCTCTCCCCACACCGCTTCTACCACCTGATACTTGTCACATATCTTGTCCATATTGCCGTAAAGGAGAAGCAGCAGACGGTACTCCAGTTCGGTCAAAGTGGGGACCGTTTGGCCGTCTACCCAGACCTCGCCGGCGTCCACATCCACCCGCACTCCTTGAGGGGTTCCTTCTTTCACCAGCCGTTGCCGGTGAGCGAAACCCTCGAACAACCGACCAAAGGGACACAACTGCCCTGCCTTGTCTTCAATCAGAAAGGACTTGTCACACAGGCTACGGCGAATCCCTGGTTCCAAAGGAGATCGGGGATTGGAAAGAAAGGCCACGATGGCATTCTGTTCCTCAACTGTCAGATCGTTCCACAGCTTGGCGCACTCGGTACGAACGTTGAGATCACTGCCGAGCCGTTCTTCCAGCAGCCTATAGCGCTCGTCCTGGGAGTAGAGTTGAGCTTCCCCACTGCTGAGAGTGGCACCGAGAAGACGACACACCACCTCCAGCAATCCCGGATGACCGCCAGCCTGAGCGAGGATGAAATCTATGTCCTGGGAGCTAAAATCCAGTTCTTCCTGGTGGGCAAATTCGTTGATAACGCGGATGGCATCGTCCTTTTTCAAGGTGGACAGGAAACGGACGTTGTGGGCGAAAAGCTCACAAAACTCGGCGATTTCGGGGCCCCTGCGGCTCTCCCGGAGCCGATGCTCGGTAGCCACCACGTAGCAAAGGGCATCTCTGTACTTATCTCGGAGGGCTCGCAGATTCAAAAAGACCCGCCCTTCAATGCCCTGGAAAGTCTCGTCGAACTCGTCGAAGAGAAGGACCACGCGCCGTCCCAGGCCCTCGCTGACAGAGGTCATGCCCTCGTTGAAGCTGAGGGGCACCATGAACGGATTGGTAGGGTTGACCACGCTGCGATACAATTCATTGAGCCTGCCCAGCAACCCTTGATCTACCTCCAACCCGGCCAGTTCCGCCAAAAGGTTGCGCAAGACGAGCTCGTAGAAGCCCTGCTCCGTCATCTCCAGCATGAGGTTAAAGTCAATGTAGACGAAAGCGTAATGGTCGGCCTGGGGGCCCAGGTATCTTTGCTTCACCTCCGGTCGGCACACGGAGCGCAGCAAAACAGACTTGCCCATGTTGCTCACGCCGACGATGGAGCAACATTCGCCGTCGGCAACGCGCTCTATGATATAGGCAATGTCCTCGCCTCTGGTGAGGATTTCAGTTGCATTGAGGGTTCGAATTTGCATCTTTCCCTTTACTCCTCTGATGCGTCACATTGCAGAACGGTTTTTTGCTGGACTGCCCACAGCAGCAGAGGGCATATATTTCACTTTGATATGCCTTGCGCGCCCAAAGAAGGGGCGCGCAAGGTCATCGGGTGCTTATCAGGGACGCATCAGGGCGGCGCCATGGCTCTATGGCAGCGGCTTGCAATTGATGGAATGTGCGCGGCTGCGCATCAAATTCAGCCCGCCAATCTCACCTTGCGTACGACCAAGAGCACGACAGCCAGGGCCAGTCCGGCCAGGATGACCCCAATCCCACCGAACCCGGCACTGGGCGTCTCCCCTTCAGTAGGGGGTTTTCGCGTGGCAGTTGGTGCCGAGGTAGGCGCGGGGGGCGTCACTCCAGGCGTCAATTCCGAGGGAGGCACCACCGGCGTATTGGTGACTGCCAAAGTCGGCGTACTGGTGGGCACAGAAGTAAAAGTGGGAACGGGGGTTTCAGTGGGCGCCTCAGCTGTAGCTTGAGCTTCGGCTGTGGCTGCAGCCGCAGTCCTGGCCGTAGCGACCTGCTCAGCGCCCCTACTGGCTCGACTGAAGATGACATAGCCACCGATCCCCATCAATCCCAGCACCAACAGGCCAACCAGGCCAATGGCGATAATGATGAAGAGCCGGTTCTGCGATTCGCCGCCACCAAAGGATGTATCAGTCATGTCGTTTCTCCTCTCTTGAGACTGTTTAACGCCACCTAGTACAGCCCGGCAGAAATGAGCCACCGATTATCTGCTCAGAGGGGACCGCCAGATCCTCGGCAGGTTATCCAATCAACTCCAGGTTAGCGTAAGGGATAAATACCCGCCCTTTCCCCTCCAATTCAACCTCAGCTCCTAGGAGTCGGGCCCCAGAATCAACGGTTCTGGGCTGGAAGGGCAGGCTGACCACCTGGCCTACAGAACCAAGGTGAGGCTGACGGATAACACGGACCTGAGCGCCTACCTCGAGGGCACCCCCCAATTGCTGGGGGGAAGGTGTCGCTCCTCTCCCTTGCAAAGGAATGATGATCTCAGGGCGGACTGCCCCCCAGCGAAGCCGGGTCATGCCGCTTATAGATGCCTCGCGCCCTGCGTTGGAGCGAAGCAATTCAAAGATCGCCGAAGCCATGGGCACCTGCCCCATCCCCTCAGTAACGATGACAGGGCAGGGAAAGTCCGGGGCTCGTTCTCTCAACTCAGCCCCCATGCCTCCCACAACGATGCCACGTACCCGCATCTGCTGAGCCCTCTCAAGAGCTTCTTCATCTACTAAAGAGCCGCCCACCAGGATTGAGCCGTGACAGCCAACATCAATGGCCTCCGTTGCCAGTTTTTCTTTTGGATCCTCGGCCAGCATCTTGAGGACACCCTGGGCCTCACCCCCTGCCCCCCAGATACCTTGCACAAGGGCTCCCACCGTTTCGATGACCACTCCAAGGCTGGGCATCACACTGACCACGGTGCCCTTGAAATGAGCATGGAGCTCAAAAGTCTCAGCCCTTGATTCAAGAACGACCCGCCCACTGCCCATGGCCACTATCCTGCCAGCGACAGGCGAGCGACAAACCCGCCGCAAAGGTATCAGACCCCCTCCCCTAGCAGCGATGGCTTCTCCCTCTTTGACCGTATCGCCCACTGCTTTGAGAAGATACTTATCCAGGTCACCGCTCTTGACCGCTAGGACCTTGCCAGCATCCGCAACGTGCAGCTCTCCTCCCAACGAGGTACGAGCCACGACGTCAATGGGCTCGACTCGGGCGCCCATGCCGACCAACACCTCACCTCGCACTGGCAGGAGCCGTTCTCGCTTTATGACAGTAAGTGGCGTCGCCTGAGTCACCGAAGGGTAATACATCTCTCAAATCCACAATCTCAAATCTTGAGCCTCAATCTAGGAGCCTACGCCCCAGAGCCATTCCTGAACCCTAGCTTGTTGATCTTCTCTGATAGCAGGGAAAGACAGAGGTCGGCCACGGGCATCAATGATGACACCCACCGCTCCACCTTCCAATTCAGTGGTCGCCCCTTTGCCCTTGGCACCCAGACCGATATCAAACCGGCGCGTGGGCCTTAGCTCAAGGGTCGCTTTGTGGCCTGTGCTCAGAGGTAACACCTCCAAAGAGCCATAGGGCACCTCCACTTCAAGGCTCCTCCCATCGTCATAAGTTATCCCGAGTTGGAGAGCTATCTCACCCTCGCGGGCTGTACCCACAGGGGCAACTACGGTACCAAGGGAGAGAAACCCATCCCGTTCCATGACCTGAGCAGCCGCCAAAGGCTGAATGGTAGCTGTCACCCCCAGAGGGACAGACATAGAGGTCACATCAAGGGCCAGGTTACTCACACCAACGGGTTGCAGGACATCGAGGAGGATCAAAGCTGCCTGTCCATAATGCGGAGCTTGAGCCAGCACCCCGCCCCCACCGACGATAAGGTCCAGGAAAGGTGAAAGCCCGGGATAAGGGGCTGAGGGCCTCCCCAGCCATCTTTGCTGGACCTTCGCCAGGGTAAGGCGCAAGGCCTCACGAGCTATCGCCTGCTCAAAAAGTAACTCCCGACGGGTTTGAGGTACGGTGGCGGGTCTGAGTTGCTTGTTAGCGATGATATCGCGTGCTTCCGTCACTTCCATATCGAAAGGCAACCAGCGCAGGATGTTCTCGAGGCCTGCCTCAGTTGAGACGCGGGCGACGTTGTGACTTGGACCCAAATCGCTCCGGGAGACGGAAGTGAAATGACCATCCACTACACCGGCAACGGCCACCGTCGCCCCGCCGATATCCACCCCTACCACATTCAGGCCGTATTGACGAGCCAGGTATCTGATCAGGTAGCCAAAGGCCCTGGCGGTCGGCAGGACAGGTACCGGGCTCCAGGCACTCAGGCCGCCAAAGCCGGGTATGCGAGCCATTTTGCGCTCCTGATAGAGGCCGTCGAGTTCCTCTTGAGCCGCGGTGAGGTCTTCAACATCAAGGGCGGGCCGGACGTTATGGACGATGTGGAGTTCCGCCTTGCTGCCCAGTATCTCCGCCACCAACGGGCGGGCCTCTTTGTTACCAGCGAAGACAATCTGAGGTCTGGTCGCGCCGTCCATAGTGGAGCAAGCCAGGGCCACCGCCTCGGCTATGTCAGCCACAGGTGCTGTGGCCCCCCCATCCGTCCCCCCAACGATAAAAACAATGTCCGGCTGATGGCGCTGCAAGATGCGGATCCTGGACTCGGCACTACGCCTTTCCTTCTGAGCTCCATCGTCCAAAGAGATGGTGTCTTCGACTAAAGCGTAGGTTGACGAAATCGCACGGCGTGCGCTTTCGATGCTCACATCGCCTGTCAGGCCAGCCAATATCAAACGCAGCGGAGTTGCAGCGCTGGTGGTGGCCACAAAGGCATCAACGCCATCGCCATTGGCCTGCTCCGGTGTAATGAGCTGGCCTTGTTCGTCCAGCAACAGACGACCAGTGGCTTTCTCAATCTGTCCAATAGCATGGCGCACACCCAGGAGCACATCGGCCCGGGGAGGTTCGATGGTGCTGAGAGCTTCCCCCTGGGCTACGAAGCGGTACTGGCTATCAATCGCATCAATCAGTATCACCTTGGTCATCGTGCTGCCGCAATCGGCAGCCAGGATAGACTCTATCCCAAGGTCATTGGCCATCTCGTGAACTCCAGAAGAGACAGGCGAAGACTATAGGCCGAAAACGTCAAGCAAAAACTGCACGCGCCCGATGAGGAGGGAAATCCGAGCCATGACTGTATTGGCAAAGATCGCTCCAAAGGCAATCATAATGAACCAGCGGCCAAACCTGGCCCAAGCTCGGATAAAGCCAGCTCCAATTCCAGACAGGCCGCCCTGAGCACCGGCGGCAAAGTGAAAGTACAACAAGGTGCTCAGGGTGCCGATAACGATGATCAGGCCATTCCCTAGACCAGAGAGATCCATGGCGTTGATCGTGGCCTGCACTTGAGGCAAGATAGAGCCGAACAAAGCTCCACCAATGGCCAGGGCCGCCCCCACACCGAGGAGGAAAGCCACGCTCAAGTTGCCCACCCAAGCCCAGGAAGCCTTGAGCTTGGTCCACAAGAGCAGACCTAACACGAGGGGCACCACTGCCAATAATCGTTCCCCTGCCTCACCGCTGGTGAGAGGCTTCAACAAGAGAGGCACCAGGACCCCATGAATGACAACGACAACTGCGTAGGCCACGCTGGAACCGATGAAAACGTGCTCGGCCAAGCGATAGAGGGGATTATCTCCCAGGAGGTAGCTGTAAACCATGATGGTCAGCAAGGCTGCCATCCAGACCCAGATCAAATCTGATCCCAGCGGTTCGCTCATCCCTTCCTCCTCGCACTAACCAGGGAGGTTAGAGTACCCAGAACGATGAGGGCCACCACAGCCAGATGGGCCACTGATTGCGCGTCCACACTGACGATGGCCAGAGACGGCCACTTGCTGGTTTGCATTTCATATTGAGCTGCCCTTGGTAAGCCGCTGATGAGGCCCACCAGTTGGCCTGAATTGCGATAGGGCGTGGCCGTCGGCTCAACGGACGCGCTGACTGCGGCCATTATCTCGACCTGGTACTGGCTGCCCACCTGCTCTATCCACCATTGTAGGGTCCTCTGCTGAGCCGCAAATTCGATAATCAGCCTCACATCCTGGATTCTATGGACCCCCTGTGTGGCGGGCAACTCATCGAGGGATTTCCCCTGCCAGTAATCTTGGGGCACTAGGGCCCGCAAATCCGAGGCCAACTCGTTGGGAGCTGCCGCCTGGCCAGGGATGTAGCCCAGGTTCACGTAATTTTGCCCATACTGGTATCCACCACCATGCTCTCCAGCGACTCTGCCCAGCAGGTTCCCGGCTACCGCAGGGCCTGTAGGCAGCAAACTGACAGCCATGAGCCGGACCTTGCGATCCATCAAGTGCCAAAGAACCGGCTCGGCCAGGCGGTCCATTTCTGCAGCCGTAGAGGGATCGTAGTCAAAGGCCAGTAGAACGACCGAGTTCGAAGGCAGATTCTGGATAGTGTTATAAAAGTCCGTCGCTGCCCCCGGCGGAAGTTCAGCTTCACCGAACCAGCCGCCTCCCCCGAACAGGGGGAGGATGACAGCCAGCGCCATCAAGAGATAGATAACCCGGCGCCACACCCCTCCCAAAATACGGGCGCGCCTTGGAGCGACCGCCTCTGTCACGGGAACTGGCTCTTGGGCGATGATCTCTCTGAACAAGTTGGCTTGCTCAGAACCAACGGTCACGGCCACAGTTGGCGCTGGCGGTGCTTTATGGGGCCTGCTCACTATCGGTTCGACGGAAAGCACACCCGGGATGCCAGCCAACAGCCCCGTGGTCTCAACAGCCTCTACCACGCCCGGTACTTTGACAATACCTTCCTCTGCCTCACGGGGCCGGAGTTCCTGAAGCCAGGGGGGAATTTCTGCCTGCGCTAATCCCTCAACTTCCGAAGCCTCTTCAGCGGCAACCGGAGGGCTGACTTTTTCCTTCATCGGGATGGGAGGAGGCAACGGCGCTTCCTCCTCAACAACAGCAGGCTTTTCAGCCGGCGCAGGCGGACCAAGCTCCTTGAGCCAGTCGGGTACTTCAGCGGCTGGCACCTCAACGCCCAAGATCGCCGGGGGCGCTTCAGCCGCTTCCTCGGCTGCTAAGCTGGGTGGACCAGGTTCGCGCAACCATTCTGGCACTTCCTCGGTCTCTTCAGCAACGGGCACCTCACCCTCAGACACAGGTTCGAGTTCTTTCAGCCAATCGGGAACTTGGTCAACCGGAGGAGGCATTTCCTCTTCCTCCAGCTCAGCCTCCACCGCCAACGGCGGGATTTCCGCTTCCATGGGTATGGGTGGCGCTTCAGGCTCCGGCCTCAACTCCTGCAGCCAGGCAGGTACCTCCTCTTCCTCCTCCACAGCCAGGGGCGGGGCCTCTTCCCCAGTCACGGGTGGTGGCCCCTCAGGTTCCAGCCTCAGCCTTTGCAGCCAATCGGGGACCTCCTCCGCTTCCTCCTCTACCAAGGGTGAGACTTCCGCAGGCATGGGCGGTGCCTCAGGCTCTGGCCTCAACTCTTGCAGCCAGTCAGGTACCTCCCCTTCCTCCTCCAAAGCCAGGGGTGGGGCTTCTTCCCCAGTCGCGGGCGGTGGCCCCTCGGGTTCCAGCCGCAACCTTTGCAGCCAATCGGGGACCTCCTCTGCTTCCTCCTCTACCAGAGGTGGGGCTTCCACAGGCATGAGCGGTGCCTCAGGCTCCGGCCTCAACTCCCGTGACCAATCAGGTATCTCTTCCTCTGCCTCTGCCAGGTGTAGGGCTTCCGCTTCCGCAGGCGTGGGCGGCACCTCGGGCTTGGGCCGCAACCTTTGCAGCCAATCGGGGGCCTCCTCTTCCGCTTCCTCCTCTACCACAGGCGGGGCTTCCACAGGCATGAGCGGTGCCTCAGGCTCCGGCCTCAATTCCCGCAGCCAGTCAGGTGCCCCTTCCTCTTCCTCTGCCAGGGGCGGGGCTTCCATAGGCATGGACGGCAGCGTTTCAGGCTCCGGCCTCAGCTTTTGTAGCCAATCGGGGATCTCTTCTGCTGGTTCGGCCTCCACCGGGAATGGCGGGGCCGCGGCTTCTTCAAAAACGGGTGGGGCGGCCTCAGCTACCTCAGCAGGCGGAGCCTCCTCCGGCATGGTCTGCCGTAGTCTCTCCAGCCAATCGGGACCCAATTCTTCTTCCTGAGCCTGAGGAGGAGGCGGGACCTCTCTGGTTGGTGGAACTCGCTTTGGTCTGGGCAGCGTGGTTGGCTCTTCGGCCAGAACAGGTTCCCCCGTTGACGCAGCACGCAGTCTTTTCAGCCAATCGGGTTCTTCCTCCCCAGGTGGATAGGGAGCAACCTCTACAGGTAGCGTTTCGCGCCCCCTTTCGGCCTCATCTTCCCAGGCCATCGGCGGCACCCTTGGCTTTGTTTCCTCAGGGGGCTCTATCCCCTTCAACCAGTCGGGGATTTCTTCTGCTGGCTCCGCAGGTCCAATCCCAGACGTGGCCGGCCTCTCCCCAGCAGGGGTTTCCTCTGCCGAGCTGGCTCGCAACTGCTGCAACCAATCGGGGGTCTCAGCCTCCTGCTCTGCCTCCGTCAGCGGCGCAGTCTGGGGCACCAAACGCGCGCCGCACTCGCTGCAGGCGGTGCTTTCTATCGGGTTCACGGTGCTGCACATGGGGCAGCGCCGCCCCTGAGCGGTGCTCAAATCCGCCCCGCAGTCGTTGCAGAATCTGCTGCCGTCTCTGTTGGCCGTCCCACAGTTTGGACAGTAGATCATCGTCGAACACCCCTATATAAACACTGCAACTTTATTATTCACTGTAAGGCCGATCAATGCCCAAGAGGACACGCAATCCCGTGGCCACAGTTCCCAAAGCCACCCCTAAGAGGATACCTCTAGCGCCCGCCATACTGGGCACTTCCAGAATCCATTCTTTAAAGGTCGTCAATGCTCCCCACAGCGGAACCTGCCCCAGCAAGACGATGACGCCGGTGATGACGAGCAGGGCCGACTCCCAGCTTTGCAGGCGAAAGGCCCGGTAGGCAGCCGAGGCGACGAAGAAAGCAAGCAAAGAGAAAATAGTTGCCTGGAGGGGAAACAGAACGTATTGGAAAATCCGGCTGGTCAGCGAGCCTTGTGGCCCTTCAACCAAACCCAGGAACAGAACGACCATCGTGGTCAAGATCAGGAAGATGCTATAGAACCATCCCTGCTTGAACCGTAGGATCTTGTTGAGATGGACGATCAGAACGTTGAAAAAGCCGAGGATCATGGCGAAAGCAGCGATTATGATCGCCCATCTGACAAAAACGAACTTGAGAGCCCCAATAAAGGCATTCTGTATAAAGAAATCCAAAAGGACGAAAAGGCCGACGCTGATGGCAATGGCAGTGGCTACACTTCGCTTCACAAGCATCGGAATCCCCCTCGGCTCACGCCAGCCCGATCAGCTTGGCAAGGACCAGGAGCAGGATGACCACAACACCCAAGAGCCTCATGACGTCCTGCGCCACCAAGCTGCCGATGTGGGCTGGCAGAGAGGCCAGATAGGCCCCGCCAGCAAAAATCTCCTCACCGATCAGAACCTGATCGGCTGAAGCAAAGACAAAGGGCAAAGTCTGAGGATTGGTCGCCCCCCCGATCTGGCTGATACCTTTCTGAATTCCCACTTCTCCCATCAGGAGGTACTCATCGCCAAAGTTGCCTATCATAATGTTAGCTGCCAGAGGTTCGTGTCCCAGCACATCCATGACGCCGGCCGCATAGGCTGTCGGCTCGGGCGAGATCAGCCGCACCTGCTTGGGGTCATAATTTTCTATGTCGCCCTGTCTGGCATAGGCATGGCGCAAGACATCCTGTGCCACAGGAAAGAGAGTAGGATCAGCCACAGTCACCAGGGGAGGAGCATCAAAGGTGGCTCCCTGCTCAGCCAGGTAATCCAACACCGTCAGACCAGCCAATGTCGCAGCCGTCTCCTCGCCGCTTATACCACTTATTCCCATAGAGACGTGCAATGTCTGACCGCTCTCAGCCGCTCGCGCGCTCAACCCTCGCAGAGCGTCGAACCCAGCCAGAGGGCGCAAGTTGACCACATGCCCAGCTCTGACCCGAGAGGTGGCAAAGAGCATCACAGGTAAGAAGAACAGGAGCCAAACCAGCATACAAGCATGCCCCTCGCTCTTCATGCCAGACTGGGTCAAGATGTCAACGATCACCTCCACGTTCTCTCTCCTTCAATGTCCTTCTAACAAGTGGAGCAGCCGTTCGACGTTGTCCTGATCTTCAAACAGTTGAGCGTACCCGCCAACGACTTCATCACCGAGCAGGAAACCCAACAGAGGTTGAAAGAAGAGCAGGGCCTGGCTACCGATAAAGCTAAAGGGTTTATTGGCTTCCAAAAAGAAGACAGCCGGTGCAACAAGTCCCCAACTGGAAATCTTTTGCGCCAACCTCTCAATGAAGAGGTCCCGTTGGTCTACACTCAACTCCACGATCTTGCCCACATCCTCACATATTAGTATACCACAATTACCATTTATTTTCTAGTTCACCTGCGGCCCAATCTGGCCCAGTGGCGGCGCTTTATGCGGTCAATGGCTCTGGCTGCGCTACGGCGCACCAGTGCACTCTCATCATCCAGTCTCGCGGCCAAAGAGGAAGCCGCCTGGGGATCGCCAATCTTGCCCAGGGCCTCGGCCGCGCCTCGCCGCACCCAGGCTGCCTCGTCCCCCAAAGCCTGGATAAGGTAAGGCACCGCCCGCCGGTCGCCAACCCTGCCCAGAGCCTCGGCCACACTCCAACGCACCCACTCGCTCTCACCCGTCAGCATCCGACAGAGGGGATCCACCGCCCGTTTATCACCCAACTGGCCCAAGGCGTCCGCCGCGCTGGCCCGACGGAGTGGGTCATCGCTTTCCAGTGCCTCCAGGAGAACACCCAGCGCCCTTCTTGCTCCCAGTCTGGCCAGGGCCTCTCCTGCCTTCCAGCGGACGAAGGGATGCCCGTCGCCCAAAGCTTTCGCCAGAGCCGGGCCCGCTTTTGCACCGGCGACTCTACCCAAAGCTTCAGCCGCTTCCCAGCGGGTCCTGGCTTCATTGTCCTCCAAAGATAGAGTAAGCCTTTCGATCTCCTGAGCCTTCTTCGGCTGGCCTTTCCCCAAAATGGGCATGAACCCCACTTTCTTCCTAAATTGCGATTACAATGACCTTACATAATGTAGTATACCACGTTCTGTGTTTTCTGGCAAGTGGCTTGGGTTATCGCTTCTGAGGCAGGCAAACAAGAAGAAGTGTCATCTGCAGCAGATTGGGAGCGCGGATGAATTTGACAGCCCAGTCAGGCAATGATACAATGTCAAAAGCGTGTTGTGTATCCTATGCTGCGGAGGCAGCAGATTCTGACGGCGGAAGGTATACTATAGTTCCTTATGAGCAACTATGGTACACTTGAGACCAGCCAATGACGGCCGCGACTTTAAGGAGGAAATGTCATGGACAAAATCACTATTGCCTCAGGCGAACGCCGTTGGATTGACCCGGATGGTCGGACTTTTTTTGTACTAGGTGTGAATTACGAAGGCTATCACGACCGGGCCTGGCAAATGTGGGAGGCAGAGACCTTTGACCTGGCCCTCATCGAGCGAGACTTTCGCAAAGCCAAAGAGGTCGGCTTTAACACGGTTCGCCTGTTCCTACAGCGGGCGTTGGCTCTGGAGATTCAGTCGGGCAATTTCGATAAACTGGACTGGGTGCTGGAATTGGCCAGCCGCCAGAAGCTATACGTGCTGCTGTCTCTGAATGACGCGCACTGGGTCAACCTGACCAATGTGGGTGAACTCGACGGGCAGATCGCTGAGCATTATCGCGGCAACCCGACGTTGCTGGCCTACGACCTGGAGAACGAGCCCAAGTTGTATCATCTGCTGGTGGCCTCCTATCCCCAAGACCACCCGGCCCCGGTACAGTCCATGGCCCTGGTGGACCACTACGGTGAGCAGGTCAGCCGGGCCGAGGTGAAACAAAGGCAGCAGGAGCGCCGCATACCCGCCCATCTGGACGACGACATGGCCTACTACTACGCCAACGCCCTGGAGCTTTTCATCGCCTTCGACCGGGCTTTTAACCAGTGGCACAGCCAGACCGGCGGCACCCTTGTCGAGTACATATATTCCCCCGACTCGGCCTATTGGAACCATTACATTGAGGTGATGGACGGCACCTTGGCTGCCTGGATCGCCGCCCAGAGGGAGCCCATCCGCGCCGCCGACCCCGACGCTCTCATCACCGTCGGCTACGATTGGCTGCAGTTTGCCGCTCTACCAGCCAACCGAGTTCTCGACTTTCACCAGATCCACCTCTACGGCAGTCGCAGCCTGGGATCGCT
>Ga0180437_10001903_pt1 | contig 34702 bp, 25 predicted proteins | sample SS_ome_4_FD_132410 | JGI IMG/M metagenome (GOLD analysis project Ga0180437, IMG submission 132410) | Hypersaline lake sediment archaeal communities from the Salton Sea, California, USA - SS_3_D_1 metaG | ecosystem: Environmental > Aquatic > Non-marine Saline and Alkaline > Hypersaline >... | reverse complement strand
ATGGCTCAGCTTGACAAGACATTCCCGACAAATGACTGCGCCATGTGCATACTGTCGCCGAAGCTCGTCGATACCGGCCGCCATCCAAATATAGAGCTGATCACCAATGCCGAGCTCGAAGGAATCGAGGGAGAAGGCGGCAACTTCACGATACGATTGCGGAAAAAACCGCGCTTCATCGATGAATCAAGCTGCAACGGCTGCGGTGATTGTGCCCAAAAGTGCCCTGTCACCTTGAGAAGCGAATTCGACGAGGGTGTGGGTGAACGAAAAGCGGTGTACAGAAGCTATCCACAGGCAATTCCAAACCTTTTCGCAATAGACAGGCGCGGGACCCCTCCGTGCAGGGAAAGCTGTCCGGCCCATGTCAATGTGCAGGGGTATATCGCGCTCTTGAGTGCAGGGGAATACAAAAAGGCCTATGATCTGGTGAGGGAGCGGCATCCCTTTCCGGCGGTCTGCGGAAGAATATGTCACCGTCCCTGCGAAACTGCATGCAACCGGGCTGAGATCGATGAGCCGCTCGCGATCAACTTCCTCAAACGCTTCGTGGCCGATTACGTGCACGAGAATGGGTTGATTGACGAGGGGGGGAGGGAGGACATTCCACCAAAGAATAAAAAAGTAGCGGTCGTCGGGGCCGGCCCCGCAGGCCTGACATGCGCGAAGGATCTTGCAGAAAGCGGGTACAGTGTGACGCTCTTTGAGCGTGAAAACAAGCCGGGTGGCACCCTGTACACAGGAGTTCCCGATTTCAGGCTGAACAAGTCGGTGCTGTTCAGAGAAGCTGAGATGATCCTCCGAAACGAACGCATCGAGGTGAAGTACGGCGTGAATGTGGGTAAGGATACGTCCCTGAACGACATCAGGCAGAAGGGGTATGAGGCTGTTTTTGTTGCAACCGGTGCCACCAAGTCACAGGAGCTGGAGATCAGGGGGGCAGATTCGGAAGGGGTCTTGAAAGGAATAGATTTTCTCTACGAGCTGAACACGGGCAAGAGGAGTGCGCTCGATGGGACTGTGGTGGTGATAGGAGGAGGGAATGTCGCAGTGGACTCGGCCAGGGCTGCCATGAGATTGGGTGCACAGAAAGTTACGATTGTGTATCGCAGGACCCGAAAAGAAATGCCCGCCTATTCATGGGAAATAGAAGAGGCGCTTGAAGAAGGCATTGAGATACAGAATTCGTGGACGCCGGATGAAGTCATCACTACGAATGGTCGTCTTAAGGGGATCCGGTTTGTCAAATGTGCGGGCGTCTTTGATATTGAAGGGCGTTTCAGCACCCGGACCTGGGGTGAAGAAACAATGATGATCGATGCTGATTACTGTATCCTGGCAACAGGGCAGGTTGCGGACGACACGGTTATCGGAGACATGAATTCCATTGAGAGGGGATCGGCGAACAGAATAAGGGTCGATCCGCTCACCCTGCAGACCAGCGTTGAATGGCTGTTTGCAGGCGGTGATGCGGTGCTGGGTCCGGCTTCGGCCGTTGAAGCGGTCGCAGCAGGCCACGAGGCGGCGGAATCCATCAGGAGGTTTCTCGAGGGAAAGGATCTCCGGGAAGGCCGGTTACATTCGACCAGAGAAGTTGCTCCGCCCCCGGAAGTTTCAGCGCAAAAGAAGGCACGGGGCAGGATGCCGATGCTGTCCCTCAAAGAGAGGCGCGAAGGATTTCGTGAAACTGAGCTCGGGTACAGTGAAGACACTGCGAGGGAAGAGGCTTCCAGATGCCTCAATTGCGCAGGATGCTCCGAATGCGGGCTGTGCGTTGAAACCTGCGGCCGTGATGCCGTCTGTCTTTCCCAGTCGGCAGAAGAGCGAGTCCTGCATACCGGTGCGATTATACTGGCCACTGGACATGAAAAGTTCGATCCTTCCCATCTTTTTGAGTACGGATATCAGAAGTACCCGAACGTGATCACGAGCGGTGAGTTCGAGAGAATACTATCTGCATCGGGGCCCTTCAGCGGCCGGCTTGTCCGCCCTTCAGATCACAGGGAGCCGAAAAAGATCGCATGGATACAGTGTGTGGGCTCCCGTCAGATGCGCATGCAGGGAAAAGCCTACTGCTCATCGGTCTGCTGTATGTATTCCATCAAAGAAGCGGTCATCGCCAAGGAGCATGCGCCTGATGTTGACTGCCATGTGTATTACATGGACATCAGGGCCTATGGGAAGGATTTTGACAGCTACTATGAGCGGGCACGAGATGAATACGGGGTGCAGTTCAGGCGGGCGCGTCTTTCGCTGATTGAAGATGTTCCCGGGACCGATGACCTGATCGTGAAATATGTCTCGAGCAACGAAGAGGTAAAGGAAGAACGATACGACATGATCGTTCTTTCCACAGGACTTGTATCAGGCGCATCCATCCATGATTTTTCAGAGATTTCGGGTATTGCATTGAATAAGTTCGGTTTCATCCATACTGATCATTTCTTCAAGGAAAGAACCAGCATTGACGGCATATACGTGAGCGGAACGGCATCTGCGCCAAGGGATATTCCCGAAACCGTTACCACAGCGAGCGCTTCCGTTTCTCACGCTTCTTCTCTTTTAAAAGAAGCGCGCAACACCCTCATCGAGAAGAAGGAATATCCCCAGGAACGCGACATATCCGATGAAGAAACCCGGGTCGGAGTTTTTGTATGCCACTGCGGCATCAATATCGGCTCGGTTGTTGATGTGTCTTCTGTGACAGAATATGCAAAAAAATTGCCTTCTGTGGTGTATGCGGAAGAAAATCTCTATACCTGCGCTCAGGACAGTCAGGAGAAGATGAAACAGCTCATCCAGGAGCATAACCTCAACCGGGTCGTGATTGCATCCTGCACCCCCAGAACGCACGAGCCGCTGTTTCAGGACACACTGCGTGAGAGCGGGCTGAATCCCTTTCTGATCGAGTTTGTGGGAATACGAGAGCAGTGCTCATGGGTACACATGCGGGAAAAGACGAAGGCCACAGAAAAGGCAAAAGAGCTCGTTGCCATGGGTGTGGCCAGGGCACGGGACCTCGCACCCTTCCAGAGGTCTTCCTTTCCTGTGTGCAAAACTGCGCTGGTAGTGGGCGGCGGGGTTTCCGGAATGGTGGCCGCTCTGAGCCTTGCGGAGCAGGGATTTGAAGCCGCTCTCGTGGAATCCGAGAAACAACTGGGCGGGAACCTGCGGCATCTCTTCTACACGATAGAGGGCGATGATCCCCAAAAGCTCCTTCATGATCTCACGGAAAAAATAGAGGCGCATGAATCCGTCACCGTATACAGTGATTCGGAAATTGCGGGAGTTTCAGGGTATGTCGGGAATTATACCGCAACGGTCAGAGAGAAAACAAGCGGCAGAGAGACCCGAATCGAGCATGGAGCGGTCATTATCGCCACAGGGGCAAAAGAAATAGAGACCGGGGAGTATCTCTACGGGAAATCGAAGTTCATCATAACCCAGCGTGAGCTTGAAAAGAGAATAGCGGATGGGGAGGGCTTTCACAACGTTGCAATGATTCAGTGTGTGGGCTCAAGAGACGAAACACGACCCTACTGCAGCCGTGTATGCTGCCAGATGGCTCTCAAGAATGCAATAAAAATAAAGGAGAGGGTTCCCGAGTCAATCGTACATATCTTTTACCGGGATATGAGGTCGTACGGTTTTTATGAGGAGCACTACCAGAAAGCTCGTGAGCTGGGTATAAACTTTTTACAGTATGAGCCTGAGGACAAACCGGAGGTGCGTCTGGGTGAGCAGGGGAAACCGGTCGTCCGGTTTCGTGACCTGTTGCTCGGGAAAGATATCCAACTGGCACCAGATCTGCTCGTTCTCAGCACAGGAATGGAGCCGTCCGAGGTGAAGTCCATCTCGAATCTTTTCAAAGTTCCATTGAACAGGGATGGATATTTCGTCGAGGCGCATGCGAAGCTGCGGCCTATTGATTTCTCAGCCGAAGGCATCTACCTCTGCGGGGCGGCGCACGCTCCAAAGAATGTCTCTGAATCGATTTCCCAGGCCGAGGGAGCAGCAGCCCGGGCTGCCACGCTTCTGGCAAAAGAGAGCATACAGTCCTCAGGAAGAGCTGTTCAGGTGAAAGACAGGATCTGCAGCGGATGTGGAATCTGTGTCGAGGTGTGTCCCTTTGATGCGCGGGAAATCGATGAGATCACAGGCACGGCCCGTGTGATTGAAGTGCTCTGCCAGGGCTGCGGGGCCTGTGCAACCGCCTGTCCCAATGGAGCAACGCAGCAGGTAAGCTTTTCAAAAAGCCAGCTCTTCAGGATGATAGAGGAGGCGGTGTAATGAAAAAAAATCCTGGGAACCGATGAGAATGGGAAAAGACACGAGCGCATTCGAACCGAAGATTATCGCTTTTTTATGCAACTGGTGCACCTACGCGGGAGCCGATCTTGCGGGCACCTCGAGGATACAGTATCCACCCAATATCCGGATCATCAGGCTCATGTGCAGCGGGGCGCTGGATCCGACCTATGTGCTGAAAGTCATCCTCGAGGGGGCGGATGGAGTCCTGATCGGGGGGTGCCATCCGGGTGACTGCCACTATGTCAACGGGAATTACAAAGCCAGACGGAGGGTGGCAATATTGAAATCATCGCTCAGGGACGCAGGAATCGAACCGGATCGCGTGTGGTTGAGATGGATCAGCGCGAGCGAAGGTGCATATTTTGCCGAGACAGTCAGAGAGATGGTTGCGTATATAAAAAGCCTGGGGCCGAATCCCCTGAAATTGACCTGGACAATATGACATTGAGAGGCCGAAAATGCTATTCACGGTGAAGGGAACCCAGGGACGGAGCACTCTCGATTCCATAACAGGGCTTTTGAAACTGCTTCTTTCAAAAGGAAAAATCGATGCCCTGCTCGTCCCCAAACGGTATCCCAACGGAAAAAGTGTTGCGCAGGTTCTCATCACGGATCCGCAAAAACTGGATGGCTCAGACCCGCTGGCACCCGTTCAGATGGTGAATGCCGCAAGCATAGTGCGGGAGCTCGCGAAAGAACCTGTGAGGAAAAAAGTGGGCGCTGTGCTCCGACCCTGTGAGGTGAGAGCGACAATAGAGCTCATGAAACTGAAACAGGTGTCCGATGAGAATCTCATTTTGATCGGGTATGACTGTCCGGGGGTGTACAATCTCAAAGAATATATGCGCCTGATCGAAAAAGAGAAGGACAAAGAGGCGCATACACTGCAGCATGTAGAAGCGTTTCTGTCCGGCGATAAGGATACCATCAGAGAGTCCTGTAGCGAGTGCACCCATTTCGCCGGAAGCAGCGCCGATATTCACATCGCGTGGATCGGGACAGATGCCCCTTCTATTGTGGTAGAGGCGGTGACGGAAAAGGGTGTTCATCTGTTCGATGATATTGAAACCAAAAAAATAGAGGATCTCCCAGCGCGAAAACAACTGCTTGAGAAGATACTCGTGAGAAGGACAGAGCGACAAAAATCTACACTTGAGGGTTTTTTCGATTTGTTGCAGCCGTGCATTCGCTGCTACAATTGCCGGGAGGTCTGCCCACTCTGTTACTGCAAGGAGTGTCTGCTCAAACCGGAAAAGATGGGATACTCCTCAGAACGGTATCTGAGCCGCGCTGAAAAAAAACTCGAGATAAAGATGCCGGTGGATACCGCGCTGTACCATCTGACAAAGGTAAATCACATGGGATTTTCCTGTGTTTCATGCGGCGTGTGTGAGCAGGCATGTCCGATGGAGATCCCCCTTGGCAGGATTCATGGAGTCTTCTCCAGGAACATACAGGCCCTGTTCGACTACGTGCCGGGCAGAAGCCGTGAAGAGGAGCTCCCTGTTCTCACCTTTCAAGAGGAAGAGCTCACAGATGTCGAGGATATCGGCATGAAAGACAAATTGTTTGAAGAGCAATAGAACAGGCTGGTGTTGAGAATGGCAGAGAAAAAAAATCAGTCAAAAACGGTGAATCCTGATTTCAAACACGAGGTGAGCAGCTACCCGGGTGGTGAAAATATCATGCGCTGTTTTGCCTGCGGGACCTGTGTGCTTTCCTGTCCTGTCAGCGAGGTCACCTCTGATTACAGCCCCCGCAGGATAATCCATATGATACTGCTTGGGATGAAGGAGGAGGTTCTCAGATCGGAGGCGATCTGGTACTGCATGACCTGCTACAGGTGTCATGTCAGGTGTCCTCAGGATGTGAAATATCCGGAGATAATGCGGGTCTTGCGGCAGATGGCCCTCGAACAGGGGTATGTGAAACCGCAGTTCGTGAAGGGAATCAGAGAGGTGGACAGGGTTACGCAGGAAATACGTCGGAGGCTCTTGAAACGTATCCTTGAAAAGCGTGACTCGATTACTGAACGTGATGTAGATGAGCTCATTCATTCGATTGAAGGGGCGGAATGAGAGTATGGATCGGCGAGTGCTCGTGATTGGAGGAGGCATCGGCGGTGTTCAAGCCGGACTCGATCTGGCCCAGATGGGCATTCAGGTGACCCTGGTCGAGGAAAAGCCGAGCATCGGTGGACGGATGGCTCAACTCGACAAGACGTTTCCCACAAACGACTGCTCCACCTGTATACTTTCACCGAAGCTGGTGGAGTTCGCTTCCCATCCCAATGTGGAAATTTTTTCTCTTTCTACAGTAGAGTACATGGAAAAGCGTGAAAACCATTTTCAGGCCCGCATCAGAAGATGGGCGCGCTTTGTCGACGAACACAAGTGTACGGCCTGCGGAATGTGCGCTGAGAAATGTCCGGTCAAGGTGCCAGATACATTCAATAAGAATATTACCACATCCAAATGCATCAGTATCCCCTATGCACAGGCTGTGCCCGCAGTGTACAGGATTGACAAGGAGCACTGCCTGTATCTGACAAAAGGGAAGTGCGGTCTCTGTAAAAAGGTCTGCCCTGCCGGTGCGGTCGACTTTGAGCAGGAGGATACTGTTGAGACACGGAATTTCCACTCAGTGATTGTTGCGGCAGGCGCAGAGGAGTATGCGCCCCGGATTCGGCCCGAATACGGGTACGGGATATACAAGAATGTAGTCACCAGCATCGAATATGAACGGTTTCTTAGCGCCTCGGGGCCCACAAGCGGGAATATCCTCAGGCCCTCTGATGGAAAGGCTCCATCAAGAATTGCCTTTCTCCAATGCGTCGGGTCGCGTGATACTGCTTCCGGTGAATACGACTATTGCTCTTCCTTCTGCTGTATGCAGGCAACGAAAGACGCCATTATCACGCAGGAGCACAACCGGGGCACATCCTGCTCGATTTTTTACATTGATATACGAGCCTTTGGGAAGGATTTCGACAGATTTGTTGATCGAGCCAGGACGGAATACGCTGTCGAATACATAAAATCACGGGTCTCAGAGATAATCGAAGCAGCTGACACAAGGAATCTCATTGTCAAGTTTATTACACCGGATGGGAAACTGAAGGCGCAGGAGTTTGATCTTGTGGTCCTCTCTGTCGGAATAAAGACCCCGGAAAAGCTCAGGCATTTCTTCACGGGCCAGGGTGTGGAGCTCGGGGAATACGGCTTCTGTCAATTTCATCCCTTCCACCCTGGAGAGACCAATGTCGATGGGATCTATGCGTGCGGCACGGTGATGGGGCCAATGGATATACCGGAGACCGTAGTTTCGGCAAGCGCGGTCTGTGCCCTTGCTTCCCGGGGGCTCTTGAGCCCGGATACAGGCTCGGATATCAAGAGGGAAAAGCCCTCAGAGCTGGACATAGAGGGGAAACCGCTCAATATCGGCGTGTTCGTGTGTCACTGCGGCGTGAATATCGGTGCAGTGGTTGATGTACCATCCGTTGTGGAGCACAGCAGGTCATTGCCGAATGTCCGGTATGCCCAGGATCTTTTATACGCATGCTCGCAGGATTCGATTCAGCTGATCATCAACACCATAAAAAAATATGATCTGAATCGCGTGGTAATCGCCTCCTGCTCTCCCCGGACCCATGAACCACTTTTTCAGAGCTGTATCGAAGGCGCGGGTTTGAACAGGCACCTCCTCCAGATGGCAAACATCAGGGATCAGTGTTCATGGGTTCATCGGGAAAGTCCGGATCTGGCAAGCCAGAAGGCAAAGGATCTCGTTCGTATGGCAGTTGGGAAATCACGCTTTTTGAAACCGCTCTATGAATCGGAGTCCAGCATGAACAAAGCGTGCCTGGTTATCGGAGGAGGTATCGCCGGCATGACTGCGGCGCTGTCCATTGCAGACAATGGGTTTCAGGTGTATCTGATCGAAAAGGAAGACAGGCTCGGCGGCAATCTGTTGAAGATCAACTACCTGCTCAAGGAACAAAACCCACACGCAGCCCTGAGCTCGGTCATTCGCAGGGTAGAGGAGCATCCAAAAATCGAGGTTTTTTTACAAGCGCGTATAGAACGCATACAGGGATATGTGGGGAATTTTACCACTGATTTTTCCATACATGATGAGCAGAAGAGTGTGGAACATGGAACTGTTATCGTCGCAACCGGGGCAAAGGAGCATGAAACGGAAAGCTACGGATACAGGGAAGACCCCTATGTGGTAACCCAGAGAGAGTTCGAGACGATTCTGAAGCGTAGAAATCCTCTGATGAAATATGTGCAGGATATCGTCATGATACAGTGCGTGGATTCCCGCGAGGGAGAGAGGAATTACTGCAGCCGTGTGTGCTGCTCTCAGGCCATGAAAAACATCTTACGGCTCAAGCAGGAGTATCCCAAAAAGAACGTGTATGTCCTGTACAGGGACATCCGCACCTATGGACTGCTCGAGCCCTATTATGCTCTGGCACGAAAGAGCGGGGCCCTGTTCTTCCGGTTCGAGGAGGGAAAAAAGCCTATCGTTGAAAAGAGAGAACAGGGGAGCTTCAAGATATCAGTCTTCGATGAGATACTCCAGAAAACCGTGGAGCTGCCCGCGCAGCTGCTGGTGCTGAGCGTCGGGATCGATGCGCTTGCGTCCAATGAGCAGACCGCCAGGATGCTCAAGGTTCCGCTGACCGGGGATGGTTTTTTCCAGGAGGCCCATGTCAAGCTGCGTCCAGTTGATTTTGCCACCGAGGGGGTATTTGTGTGCGGTCTTGCACACGGCCCCAAACATACCGATGAATCGATTGCTCAGGCTGCTGCTGCTGCTGCGCGCGCACTGACCCTGATGACGCGGGATACAATCAGCTCTGAGGCGCATACTGCGTTTATCGATGAGGCCAGGTGTTCCGGGTGTGGTTTATGCGTCGAAGTGTGCGCCTACGGCGCCGTCGAGATGGACGCAGAGAGAGAAGTTGCGAAGGTGAACGGGCTCCTCTGCAAGGGGTGCGGCAGCTGCGCTGCAACCTGTTTGAGCGGTGCCATTGATTTGAGCGGATTTACCAACAGACAGATAATAACGGAGCTCGAGGAGCTGTTTACAGGATGAAGATTGTGGGATTTTTATGCAACTGGTGCTCCTATGCGGGGGCGGACCTGGCCGGAATCAGCCGCCTGCAGTACCCTGCTGACATCCGTATCATCAGGGTGCCCTGTTCCGGAAGGGTGAATCCCATGCTCATATTGAAATGTTTTCAAAAGGGGATAGATGGGGTTCTGGTCTCAGGCTGCCACCCGGGGGATTGCCACTATCAGGAAGGCAACTATTACACACGGCGTCGCATGCTGATGTTGAGAAGCCTCCTTGATTATTTCGGCATAGACAGACGGCGGTTCCATGTGTCATGGGTTTCCGCCTCCGAGGGGGTCAAATGGGCCGATGTCGTGAAAAAGGTGGTGGAAGATGTGCGGGCGGCAACTGAAGAGGGGACGAGAAAAGTAACGGGGACGGAACAAATCGATCATGATAGAGGAAATTAAAAATATTGCAGGGAAGCTCCTGAAGAACGGCGACATCGGTCTTTTTATAGGATACGGTAGAAACAGCCTCGGGGATGTGATTCCTGTTTTTATACAGAAGGAAAAGGATGTGAAAACTCTGGTCTGGGGCAGTGATTGCTTCTACAACCTTACCACCTACCTTACAGACAGGGACATTACCCGGTTACAGGAAGGCTCGATCGGCATTCTGCTCAAGGGATGTGATCAGAAAGCATTAAAGGTTTTGATCTCTGAATCTCAGGTCAGAAGAGAGAGAATCAAGATAATCGGTGTGACCTGCGATGGAATGAAGAATCCGGATGGCTCCATACTTTCAAAGTGTGAAACCTGCGATGTGCATGATCCTGACCCTGCACTGTGTGATGCGGTCATCGGCGGAAAAAGCACGAAGAAAGAAGCGAAAGATGATTTTGCCGATGTTGCTGCAGTGGACGCACTCGATTCTTCAGCCCGTCGCGAGCACTGGAACAGATATTTCAAACGATGCATACGATGCTATGCGTGCCGGAATGTCTGTCCGCTCTGCTATTGCAAAGAATGCGTGCTGGATGAGCACAACCCGCAGTGGGTATCGCCATCGCCGTCAGCGGACAACAATATGTTTTTTCACATTATAAGGGCCTACCATTTGACCGGCAGATGTATTGACTGCGGGGAATGTGAGCGTGTTTGCCCTGTTGGGATACCGCTGCGAAGGATCAACAGAAAAATGATACAGGCCGTGCGGGAAAGCTTTGATTTTGAGGCGGGGAAAGATCAAAAGACGAAATCGCCGTTGACATGGTTCAGGCAGGAGGATCCCGAAGATTTCTTTTAATTCTTGGATTTTCAACCTTTGGGGGTTTTAAAGCCCGGGAGTTTCTTTTCATTACTGAAGGAAAATGGGTTGCTGATGGAAAGCCTTGTATTGCAGAAGAATGAATTTACAAAGATACTCAAAAGAGCGATGAATGACCATGAAGTGATAGGGCCGAGAGAGGAGGACGGGAGGGTATATTTCAGGCCTCTGGAATGCATGGATGAGCTGATATGGGAGTTTGACAATACGGTCAATAACATCAAGGATTTTTTCTTTCCGCCCCGTCAAGAGCTGTATGAATTAAAAGAGGAAACAATCGTCACATTCGAAAACGCCTGTGCAAAGAAGCGAATCATTCTCTTCGCACGGCCCTGCGACGCGCGGGCTCTGAAAATCCTGGATAAGCTGTTCCTCGAGGATTATGAAGACCGGCTGTACAAAGCGGCACGGGACAATACCACAGTCATGGGACTGAGCTGTCAAGCCCCTGATCAGCGCTGCTTCTGCCTCTCTCTCGGCGGAAGCCCTTTCGGCACAGAGGGATTGGATGTGTTGATTACCGCGTTTCAGAATGATCGATTGATCATCAGCCTCATAACCGAAAAAGGTGAGGATATTTTCAAAGGAAAAGGAAACAAGGCAAAACAAGAGGAGCTTCAATCCTTTGAAAGGGTCAAAAAGAAGGCTGAAGAATCTGTAAAGAGGGAGATACGCATTCCTGAGAACCTTCCTGATCAATTCAATTCCGAATACTGGAGAGATGTTTCCAGGGCCTGCATTTCGTGTGGAGTGTGCACCTATCTGTGCCCCACGTGCCATTGCTTTGATATCGTCGATGAAGAGAATCTTCGAATTCGGTGCTGGGATACCTGCAGTTTCAACAATTTTACGCGGATGGCTTCAGGTGAGAATCCAAGAAAAAATAAATTCGAGCGGTACCGGCAGCGGATCTACCACAAGTTCAGCTATTACAAAATAAATTTCGATGATTTCGCCTGTGTTGGATGCGGGCGATGCAGCAGCTATTGCCCTGTGAAAATGGACATCGTAGAGATTGTAAATAACGCAGGAAGCTCACGCTGATACGGGTTTTCCCATGAAAGACCTTTTTATACCCGAGCTTGCGAGGATAGAAAGTATAAAGATCGAAACGCGTGATATAAAAACTCTGAGATTCATGTTTCAGAATGAAGAGACAGGGAAAATATTTCGGTTCTCTGCTGGCCAGTTTATCGAGCTTTCTGTCCCCAGAGTTGGGGAATCGACCTTCTGCATAGCCTCTGCGCCGTCTGATACAGGGTATATAGAATGCAGCATCAAAAAGGTAGGCAGGGTCACAGAGGCGATCCATATGCTCGAAGTCGGAAACAAAATCGGCATCAGAGGCCCATACGGGAACTGTTTTCCCATGGAAACGCTAAAGGGAAAGAATTTGATCTTTGTCGGCGGGGGTATCGGTCTTGCGCCGTTGAGGTCTCTGATCCGGGAAGTGCTCCACAAGAGAAAAGAGTTTGAAGATTTAATGCTCATTTACGGCGCTCGAACCGTGAGTGATCTGGTATATAAAGATGAGCTCGATGAGTGGACGAAGAGAAGCGATTTGAAAACCGTGCTCACGGTGGATCCGGGCGGCCAGTCGGAAAGCTGGAACGGAAAGGTGGGCTTTGTTCCAGTCGTTCTCAGGGATGTGTCAGCTCCTCGTGAAAACAGTGTGGTGATCACCTGCGGACCCCCAATCATGATAAAGTTTGTTCTTTTGACCCTCAGGGAGATGGGGTTCAATCCATCGCAGATCATCACAACTCTCGAAATGAAGATGAAATGTGGGGTAGGGAAGTGCGGAAGATGCAACATCGGGCCCTTCTACGTGTGTAAGGATGGGCCTGTGTTTACGCTTGAGCAGATAGAGGGGTTCGTTGAAGAAATCTTTTAGTTGTTCTGTGGAGGATTTTTCATGAAAGACATCATGGATGAAATTGCCCGTGCAAATGAGTCAGTCACAACCGGCATTGGCGAAGAGACGATACAGCACTGGGTAAAGATATACGTGCTTGGAAAAGAGCACAGAGTCCCGGCTGATCTTACGATCATGCAGGCAATGGAGTTTGCGGGGTATCGGTTCATCAGAGCCTGCGGATGCCGTGCAGGATTTTGTGGGGCCTGTGCCACCGTGTACAGGAAAAAAGAGAGCTATAAGCTCCTCACAGCCATGGCCTGCCAGACGAGGGTTGAGGACGGGATGTATCTCGTTCAGATACCTTTTGTGCCTGCCAAAAAGGCGGATTACGACATAGAGAAGGAGCGGTATAACGTGTCAGTTTTTCTGAAGTATTATCCGGAGATCGCACGTTGCCTGTCGTGCAACACCTGTACGAAAGCCTGCCCTCAGGATATCGAGGTCATGGATTATATTCAGGCTGCAATAAAGGGAAATTTTCAAAAGGTGGCAGAGCTCTCTTTTGATTGTATACAGTGCGGGCTGTGCGCGATCAGATGTCCTGCTGAGATTGTCCAGTACCACATTGCCCAGCTGGGGAGGAGAATGTATGGCCGCTACGGCATGATGAAAGAAAAAAATGTGGAAAAGAGAGTCGCGGAGATAAAAGAAAAAAAATTTGATGATGAATTTAAAGAAATCATGAGCAGGCCCGTTGAGGAGTTGAAGCGGATCTATACCGAACAGCAGCTGAAGAGAGAAGTATATTGATTTCGTACTAGGGAGTTACGCATGTCTGATCTGAAATTCATAGATGGCTATCCTGAGTACATGTACGATTCGATCAAGATCGTTGAGAAGACGCGCCCGAAGAGAATCGGAAAATTACCAGCGCAGATGACACCTCAGGAGCGGCAGGATATTTTGCAGCTCTGTCATCCTGATTACGCGCCAGGCGGGAAAAGACCTCTCAGGGTAGGGATAAACAGGGACGACATTGTCCCGAATCGGCTTGCAGATTTAATCGAAGCCTATCCTCTGGTCTCACCTGACGACATCAGCCTCCAGAGGGTGGATTACGAGACCGATATTCTGATCATCGGAGGTGGTCTTGCAGGGACGAGCGCAGCTCTGCTTGCAAACGATTCCGGGATTCCGGCCGAAGGGATCCTGCTTGTGAACAAGCTGAGACACGGGGATGCCAATTCCATGATGGCTGAGGGCGGCACGCAGGCTGCGGACAGTCCCAACGATTCCCCGGTGATACATTACATCGATGTCATGGGAGGCGGGCATTTCACCAATAAGTCCGATGTAGTGAGAGTCCTGGTCAATGATGCTCCTTCAGCGATTCAATGGCTCTGCAATCTTGGGGCCATTTTCGATAGGGATGAGGAGGGCAATTTCATAGAGCTCACCGGTGGCGGGACCGCACGGAAAAGAATGCACGCATGCCGTGATTATACCGGTATGGAAGAGCTGAGGGTGTTGAGGGATGATTTCAGGAGCAGAAACATACCAGTGCTCGAGTTTTATCCGGTCATCGAGCTCCTCACAGATGATTCCGGGCGTGTTTCCGGCGCGCTCCTGTGGGGGCTGGAAACCGGGGAATATAAGATTGTACGGGCAAAGGCCACGATACTGGCAACAGGTGGGTTTGGACGGCTGCACATCAGAGGATTCCCCACAACCAATCATTACGGAGCGACCTGCGATGGAGTCATCATCGCCTACCGCGCTGGCGCCCGGTTGCGGGACATGGACACTGTTCAGTACCACCCCACGGGCGCTGCCTACCCGCAGCAGATCATCGGGCTCCTTCTCACTGAAAAGCTGAGAACGAGCGGGGCGCAACCGGTGAATGCTCGAGGCGACGCATTTGTGTTCCCTCTTGAACCGAGGGATGTGGAAGCTTCGGCAATCATCAGGGAATGCTATATAAATGAGAACGGGATAGTGACCCCTTCCGGCATGAGGGGAGTATGGCTGGATACGCCGCTCATTGACATACTCCATGGGAAGGGTGCCACAGAAAGGTCATTCCCGGGAATGGTGAGAATGTTTAAAAGATTTGGGATTGACATGGTGAAGTATCCTGTGCTCGTTTTTCCCACACTGCACTATCAGAATGGAGGGGTTGAAACAGACCCGGATGGAAAAACGAATGTCGAGGGGTTGTTTGTTGCCGGCGAGGTTTCAGGAGGAGTGCATGGAAAGAACAGACTCATGGGCAACTCCACACTGGATTGCCTGGTATTCGGGAGAAGGACAGGGATCGCAGCGGCGGAGTATGCACGATCGCAGCGGGGCGGCACCCTCTCTCTTGAACATGTGCGAAAATATATAGAGATGCTCAAGGAAGCAGGTATTTCCGGCACCAGGAAGTCACCCATTCTTCTGCCTGATTACAGGGGGAAGGCTGTACTTGCGAGAATGATAGACGTGCTATAGAAATCGGAATGCATACAAGGTATCGTCTGTTTTCTCTCCCAAAAGCCTTTTCTCCCCTTTTCCCCTGAACAACCGGATGGTAAATTTACTGTATGTAAATTATTGTTTATGGAAAGATCCCTGAGACCGATGTGGGTGAAGTGCTGCCAGGGTCTGAAGCGATTCTTTTCACACTGATCAAAAACGTTCACGATTCATCCAGACCCCATTTTTGGAATCCCTGACACCCATTCAAAAGATATCACAAATCTTATTAAAAGGAGGGTAATCAAATGAGGGAAAAATACTCTCTCATTCCTGTTTTCTTTTCGTGTTTCATCCTTGTTGTTACGTCTGCCATGGCTGGAGGGGTGAAACAGCTGAGAGAGGAAAACAAAGCATTGAAGTCGCAGCTTCAAAGCGCTGTTTCGAGAATTTCTGATACCGAGTCCAGAATTGTAAACCTGCAGGCAGAACTCGATGTAAATGATCAGGAGCTCAAGGAAATGAGATCCGACCTTGACGCTCTGGAAGTAGAGTTAAAAGAGCTGGAAGAGCTTTTGCGAACAGAGGGGAGTGAGCTGCTGAAAGAGGTCATGAGCTTGCAGGAGAAGAAGGCGATCCTGGATGATCAGGTAGAGAGCCTGGAAAATGACCTCGCAATCACGAACAGGCAGGTGGAAGAGCTGAACCTGCTGGTGGCCGATTACCAGGAACAGTTGAAGGAAAGTAACGATGAAATCAGTGTTCTTGAGAGAAGCGTCGACGACCTCCGAAGCTCACACAGCGCACAGGGCATCGAGCACACCAAACAGATCGAGCGTTTGAACGCAGAAAAACAACATCTCGAAGACGAGATCAGCAGGCTGGAAAAAAATGTGGAGGAACTCAGGTCCACACTCACCGAACAGGGGAGTACCTCGTCACGACAGATCTCAGAGCTCAACGCGCGAAATGATGAGCTTGTGGCTGAACTGTATGATCTCACGAACGCGCTGAGCGCTCTCCAGAACACGCTCGATGCACGGGATGCGGAATATTCAGAAAAGCTCGCAAGCCTGAGCTCTGAAAATGAAAACCTTGAAAAGCGATTGACACAGCTGAATTCAGAGAAGAAAAACCTCGAGAAACAGACCGCGGGTCTGAAAAAAGAGCTGGACATGAAGCTGAAGGCAGAAGAGGCAGACAAGGAGAAGATGAAAAAGACCTACGATCAGCTCGTATCGAGCCTGCGTAAAGAGGTCGGAGAGAAGACCATCGAGGTTCAGAATTACGAGAACGCCCTGACGATCAACATCCTGGAAAAGATTTTTTTCGACAGCGGGAAAGCGGTGATAAAGCCTGAAGGTTTGGATGTGCTCAGGCGTGTTGGTGATATCATAAAAAACCTGCATGAAAAGGTAATTCGAATTGAAGGACATACGGATGATGTCCCCATCGGCCCCAAACTCGTGTCAGTATATCCGAACAACTGGGAGCTCGGAGCAGCCCGGGCATCGAATGTTGCAGAGTACTTCAGGACAAAATCAGGAATAAAGCCTGAAAATCTCATGGTTGTTTCCTATTCGATGTATAAGCCGGTTGTCCCGAACACGAGTGAACAGAACCGAGCGAGAAACCGCCGCATCGAAATCGTCCTACAGGACAAAAGCTACTACGAGATGATCAGGGCTGTGGAGAGCAAAGGTTCCTGAGTGCTCCACACCGAGATACAATTCCTGGTTCAAAAAAGCCCCTCGACCCGTGATATGATCTCCTTAATCGAAGGAGATCCCTTCTCCCTGAGGCCTGAGTTTTTCTATCTCATTCAAAGGAGAGCCCTTCTACCCGCGACCTGAGCTCCCGGTACTTTTCATAGCCATCCTGATACTGCCGTGCCGACTCCATCTTCGGCTCGTACACCCTCTCAACCTTCACGATTTCTTCTATGTCCTCCATTCCGCGGTACACTCCACTCCCGAGACCTGCGAGGAAGGCGGCACCGAGGCATCCTGCTTCTGTAACCCTGGTGGTTTCAACCGGTATGCCGGTGATGTCCGCTTTGAGCTGCATCCATTTACTTGATCGTGCACCGCCTCCTATTGCTCTGATGCGCTGTATGTGAAAACCCGCCCGTGCGAGGGAATCCACGTTGATCCTGATCTCATAGCACGTTCCGTCCAGGATGGCTTTGACGATTTCTGCGCTGTCCGTGTCCAGGGTTAAACCGAACACACTCCCTCTCTGTTTCAGGTCGAGCCATGGGGTTCCGGTACCTGCGAAATAGGGGAGGACATACACCGAGGATGGACGGTCAGGTATGGGCTCGATGATGAGTTCGTAGGGGTCCTTCTTGAGCGTTTCCGCCATACGTTTTTCTGTGCTCCCGAAGGTATCTCTGTACCACCGCAGAACCCCACCGGAGGTAGTCACATAGGCCAGTGAAAAATAGAGACCCTTTACCACATGAAAACCGCATCCATGATTTCCCTCAAGCAGAGGCATTTCGATACGGCAGGCACTGGAGACCGCGGTAAGCGCCTCGAGCGTTCCCACGGAGAGAGCGGCCATTCCCGGTCGGAATACCCCGGCACCCACTGCGCAGCAGCACTGATCGAACCCGCCTGCTGCCACCTTCACACCTCGGGTAAGACCCAGAAGGGATCGTTGAGTCTGCCCGACGATTTCGGATGCCCACGCGAGAGGGTAGAAGCAGCCTGGATGTATGCCGCAGTGTTCCAAGAGCTCATGTTCCCAGTCTCCGCTGTGAATGTTGAGCAGCATGGTCCTGCTTGCGAGGGAGCGGTCCATTCTCGGACCGAGGCCGAGCCGTGAGTGGAGGATTTCCTGCCAGCCTGTGAATCGTGCTGCTTTCTGAAAGACATCGGGGCGGTTTTCACGAAACCACAGGATCTTTGGAATCATGCAGAACGCATGAAGAGGAGCACCGGTCTTCCGAAAGAGCGAGTCCCTCCCCATTGTCCTTTCGAGCCATTCAGCCTGCGGGACTGCCCGCCTGTCTGCAGCACCGACAACTGTTCTCGTGAGCGGAAGCCCCTCAGTATCCAAGAGTGTCACAGAATCGCCCAGTGTGGAGACGCCCATGGCTCTGACCGGATCTTTTCTCTGTACCGTTTTTGCAGTCCTTGTGAGCACCTCCTGCACCGCGTCCCACACAGATGTGGGTTCAAGCTCGCACTGATCCGGTGCCGGAAGAAATAACGGATATTCCCTGTAGTGCATGGCGAGAGGGGTACCGGACTCGTCGAAGGCCACAGCTTTGGTGCCGGTGGTGCCGATATCAAGGCCGAGAAGACTCACCTGAGTTTCCCCCTGTGTGCGTTGGTATCTGCATTCCTTCCGAAGATGCGTACAATGAGTGATTGTTCAGGCTGTTTCCGCATGGTGCGCACAGAGCAATGTACTGCTTCTGCGAGCCTTTTGGCGACGTTTTTCTTGCAGGGATAATAACTTGTAAGGATAATTTTGTATTGAAAAATTTAAAAATGTACGGTATAAATGCCCTTGTGCAGGCAGGCCGCATTCAGGGTTGTAAGTAGTTCTTTGTCGATATGACGGGAAAATAAGGATTCAAATCAATTCCAGGAGGAAAGAATGCGAAAGATTACGGTACTCGTGTGTGTGCTTTTCGTTTTATTAGTATTCATACAGCCTCTGTTCGCAGGGGTATCAAAAACGGGCAGTTCTCGCATACAGGTCAATGCCCGGCTCAAGGAGTATATCAACGAGGTCACGGTGAGGATCAACAGCACAGAGGACCCTGAGGCAAAACGGGATATGCTGAACGAAGCTCTGGAGAGGGTAATCGGGGCATTTGAAACACTGGAGAGCTCAAAGCTCATCTCGCGGAAGAACCGTGCGGAAATCGCTTCCCTGAAAAAAGAGCTTGACGACAAGTACAACGAGCTGAACGGTCTGAACGGGTTCCAAAGGGTAGCGGATGACCAGATCGACAGTTTTGCGCTCTACTGTCTTCAGGATCTCGAGCAGGCGAGGAATTACATCACCATGAGTCTCGGGCTTTTCCTTCTGATACTCATCATCATCCTCATCGTTGCATAGGGAGCGTATCGTAAAAGGAACACACGGTTTCATGGGCAGAGTGTACCTTGCAGGCGTCCTGCTTTGTGCGCTTTTTCTCTTTTCCTGTCAGACAGTCAGGTTTATTGGACGGGAACCAGTTGTTTCAGAAGATGTATGCTGCACGATCATCTACGTGATCCATGGTGATGGAGAATACCTCTATCACGATGCAGGGGGGAAGGCGCATCGTGCGGATGATGAGGCACTGAAGGAGGCGGTTTCGGTTGCAGAGAGAAGCAGCTGCGCAGAGGTGTTCATCTTTCATCAGAAAAAAAGACCGTTTCTGTTTCCAGTCAACGACGGCCGGCTTTATCTCTTTCGAAGCGGCAGGGCTGTCCTGAAAGCCTCATATTCGAGAGCTGTGGCAAAAAGCTCGCGGGAACACGCCCTGGTGACACGTCACCGAGTTACAGATACGCCGGTTCCAGGAACTCTGGTTCAAGGAACTCCGGCTCCAGATACGCCGGTTCAAGGAACTCCGGCTCCCAGGGCCCGGAACCATACATCAATCGGCCCACACCCCCAGGGTCCTGTCGCATTCGAAGCAGAAGCGTCCCTTTACAGGCGATACGCATCGGACTCTCCAGATCACCCCATCTTTTTCCTGTACTACGGCCATCAAATACCGGAATTCGACGGAAGGAGGTATCATGCATCCTATCCAAGGCGAAGCTTTACCATACATGAATTCGCAGGGGGCCTCAAGCGATTCCTGACTCCGGCAGAGGAAAAGTTCGATCTAGTGCTCCTCTCCACCTGTTTCAGCGGAACGCCGGGTGTGATTTCTGCAGTCGAACCGCACACACGCTATGTCATCGCTTCACCCGAAAACCTTCACCTCTCCTACATCTCAAGCGCGCTTTTTCGGAAGCTCGACTGGCTGGAGACAAAAGACCTTCAAGGGTTTTTCCTGCAGGTTGCAAGTGATGCTTTCGAGGAGTTGAAGAAAAACACGCAGACCGAAATCACTGTTGCACTGTACGACATCGAGAAGATCTCTCTTTTTCTCCGAAAAGCTGAAGAGCGATACAGAAGTATGCTCAAGGGGTTGTCTTCCCCGGATGCACCCGGGAAACCAGAGCCTTTTGACTGTGCTGAGGACCCGGTGTTTCGGGATATGGAAATGGCCGAAGGGGTGGAAATTTTCTACAGTCCGCCAAGGTTCGGAAAAAAAAGAGAAAAGCGTTCTCATTCGGGGTGGGAATGCTGGCGGGCCCGATGATCAGGGGATCCTCGCTTTCACCTTTATGAGCTCCGGTTTCTCCTCGATCTCTCTCTCAAAGGATTCTTCCCTCAGCCGGTTGGTATATCCCCGGTCCTGGAAGGAGTAGGTAAAATGTGTGTGCACATCGTAGCGACCCTCCAGGAGCGCAACCGTGTCCTCAACCATGACGAGCTCTTCGTCCGTGGGGATCACGAATATCCGCACCCTGGACCCATCCCCGGTGATTTCTGTCTCCGCATTTCTGGTTGTTGAAATCCTGTTTTTCTCCTGGTCAATCACGATTCCCAGCTCCTGGAGGTCGTCGGTCATCAACCCCCTTATATGGGGAGACATCTCACCCACGCCTGCAGTGAAAACGAGTGCATCGGGATGCCCGAGGGACGCGCAGTATGAACCGATGTACTTTTTCCCTCTGTAGGTTTCTATCTTAAGGGCGAGTGCAGCATTCTTTTCGCCTTTTTCAGCGGCGCGTATCACATCGCGCCTGTCTATGTAACTTTCAGTGATTCCGAGTATACCGCTTTTTTTGTTCAGGATGCTGTTCATTTCCTGCGGAGATATTCCCAGTATCTCCATCATGTGGAGGTCTATCGCTGCGTCGTGATCTCCTGCCCTGGTCCCCATCACTGCTCCCTCCAGGGGAGTAAATCCCATGCTTGTGTCTTTCGAGATGCCCTGCTCCACCGCGTTGAAGCTCACCCCGTTTCCAATATGCGCGATGACGAGATTGGTCTCGAAGGGTTTTTTCCCCAGGAGCACCGCCGCTCTCTTTGCGGTGTAGAGGAGCGATGTCCCATGAAAGCCGTAGCGCCTGATTGAATGCTCTCTGTACCAGCTGTAGGGGAGAGCATAGATGTATGCGTAGTCTGGCATTGTTTGGTGCCACGCGGTGTCCATGATCGCGACATGAGGAATGTCCGGGAGTAATTGCTGTGCAGCCTCGATTCCGGTGATGTTGGGAGGGTTGTGCAGTGGCGCGAGGCGAGCCAGCTCCCTGAAAGTCTCCAGAGCTTTATCATCTATGATGACCGATTTGTTGAACTTCTCCCCGCCGTGCACCACGCGGTGCCCAACCGCCTTTATCTGGCCGATTTCTCCAATGACCCCGTGTTCAGGGCTTTTGAGCAGCTCCAGTATGAGATCCACCGCGTCCCTGTGTGTGGGGCAGACCCGTGACGCCTGCAGGGTCTGTTTTCCGATGACTTCGTGCGCGACCTTCGACCCCTCCATTCCTACTCTTTCCACGATCCCTCTGGCAACAGAGACCTTCTTTTCCCACCTGTAGAGCACGTACTTCAGTGAAGAGCTTCCGCTGTTGAGCACAAGAATATCCATATATCACTCCAAGAGTATCTTATTCTGGGTAAAGAGGGCTTGCGACTTGAAAAGTAATTGAACAGGAAAATCAAATAGATTAAATTATTTTATGTAATATATATAGAATACTTCATCCGATCAAAGGGCTTTTCTTTTTCTGCTGCGTTTATTTTGCATCTTTGGTGGTCCTGGGGATTTCCCGGGTTATATTGGTACTCATAAGGCTTGGAATGAAAATACCTGATCTTTGGAGGAAAAAGATGGACGCATCTATTCGGATTTTGAACCGGATAGAGCCCAAGAATCCCGTGATGGTGGCTGCCTGGCCGGGTATGGGAAACGTCGCCTATGGCGCGGCGATGTATCTGAAAGAAAGCCTGAAGGCATTCAAATTTGCAGAGATATCTCCTGAAAATATCTTTTTCAGGACCGGTATACAGATCGCAGAAGGAATCGTTTCGATTCCCGAGCTTCCGAAAAGCGAGTTCTTTTTCTACCACAACAGCGCCGGTGAAAGGGATCTCATCTTGTTTATCGGTGAGGCGCAGCCTGTCATGGAAAAGGAATATCAGCTCGCACGGATAGTGGTGGATCTGGCGCTCTCCAACAAAGTGAAGGAGATCGTCACCTTTGCAGCAACACCTGTGAATATCACCCACCATGCAGAGCCTGGAGTGCTCGGCGTATCCACCAGGGCGGACATGCTGCACAAGCTTCCGATGTACGGTGTTCGGATTATGAGTGCCGGACACATCGGAGGATTGAACGGGCTTCTCCTTGGCGTGGGAAAGGGATCGGGTGTGGACGGAACCTGTTTCCTCGGTGAGATTCCTTTCTACACCGCAAAGATAGAGAACCCCAGATCCTCCCTCGCGGTATTGAAGGTGTTCAGCAGTTATGTCGGTATCACGGTCGACCTGAGCAGCCTCGTGCAGATGGCAAAGTTTGTCGAGGATGAAATTGACAGGGTAAGCAAAAGCACAAAGCAGACACTCTTCGGTGACGAGACACAGAAGGAAGAGGGAGAGGAGCAGGAAGTGAAAGAGGAAGGTCAGATGAAGAGCCAGGACAGGATTCCATCCGAGGTGAGAGACAGGATCGAATACCTCTTTGAGATTGCAGAGAGCGATATCTCGAAAGCCGGTGAGCTGAAAAAAGAGCTCGACAAGTGGGAGATTTTTCAGGAATATGAAGATCGGTTCCTTGATCTTTTCGGCGGGAAAAACCTCTGATCGGAAAGGTATTTTCAGGGAGTGCATATGGGTATCTTCAAGAAAAAAAACGATCAGAATGACAGCGAACTTCCGAGCACAATTTTTCTCAATCCCAGCCTGAAGATCCTCGAGGGTTTCAAAGAGGATGCTGAAATCCCTGAGCCGATAATCAGGCTTACCAAATTCATGAGGGAGAAGTACGGACTGAAAAAAGGTGATACGGTGTTGCTGAGGAAGGGCGAAGCGCTGGTGAAGGCGAAGGTGGAAGTTTCAACTGCCGCCGACGGAAGCGATGAGGTGTGCAGGCTCAATAAAAACGCCAGAGAACTTCTCGCCGTGAACCTGGGTGAAGAAGTCGATATAATACCGCCTGAGACTCTCATTCTGCTCATCGACACTTCGGGGAGTATGGGAGACTATATTTCGGGAATAATGAAGATCGATGCGACAAAGAATGCGGTTCGGGAGTTCATCAGAAGCAAGTTTCTCATGGGACAGGAGGACCGGATCGGAATCGTCGGATTCGGACAGTTTGCGGCGATCGTGGAGAAACCATCAACCAGCTACGAGCATCTTGAAAACAGGTCAGACACGCTCCTTCCCAACGGCGCGACTTCCATGTACGAGGGGATGAATCTCTCGATCGATATGCTATCCCTTTCAAGCGGTGCAAAGCGCATCATCCTTTTAACCGATGGCATTCCAACCACCACAGGCAAGATGGCCATCATCTCACTTGCAAAAACCGCGGCAGAGAAGCGAATCGTGATCGACACCGTGGGGGTCGGCTCGCCCTTTGACTTCATGGGCTACGATGAAGGGCTTCTGAGAAGAATTGCTGCGATCACAGGAGGAACCTTCAGGAGGGTGCTCGACATCCAGCAGCTCACCGGGCAGTTCAGAGAGCTCGCTGAAGGGAAGAATTTCAAGTACCTTCTGCCAGAGAAGTAGTGGTTCCGAAGTGCGGAGAAGCCCTATGAATATCGAGAGACGGAAGTTCATTCGTCACCCCCTGAGTTATCCACTCAAAACGAAGATCATCAGTCCGGACAAAGAGGAGGATCATCTTTCGAGTGAGTCGGAAAACATCGGTGCAGGCGGGCTTCTGTTTACCTGTGATCGGCCGATCCATGTCGGATCGGAAGTGGAGATAGAGCTCAAGGTGGAAAAGAGGACCTTTGTGCTCGACGGAAAAGTGGTGCGCTGCATAAAAAGATCGGGCACCCAGAGATACAGCGTGGCTGTCACCTTTCTCAGCCCCAACGAGCTCTTGAAAATGCGGATGATGGAGCAAGTTGTACGAATCGAAATGTTCAAGAATCGTCTGGAGAGAAAATACGATGTGCAGCTTGATTTCACGAGTGTGGCGAAGGAGTGGATACAGCGATATTCGGAGGCTTTTGCGAAACGGTATGACGTATGAGAATCGTGTCCTCATTCTGAGCCTCGCCGCATTCTTGTTTCTGATGCCTTTGCCAATTTCCGCCCAGGAGTTCGAATTCCTGAACGAAATTGAGCTTGAGGAGAACATCCTGATGCCTGAAGAGCTGCTTTACAGGATGCTGAGCGGTGCTTCGGATTTCGTGATCTATGACATCAGGGAAGAGGATGCATTTCTCGAAGCGCACATCAGAGGAGCTGAAAACCATTCGTGGGTCAGTGGAGATTTCGTCATGGGCTTTGCTGATTTTCCGAGAGACCTGGACATATTCCTCGTAAGCGAAGACGGAATCACTGCCTTCGACGCACTGCGCTTTCTCCTGGGGAAAGGGTTTATCAGCGTGTATGTCATGGAAGGTGGTATGGAAAACTGGCTGTACAGGGAGCTTCTGGTCAGATGAATGGGTGGAAATCTATATGTACGCTTCGTTTCTGACAGTTTCTCTCCTCAATTTTTTCCCAGCCTGCTCGTCCTTCATCAATTTGTAGGAAATGGAATCAACGAGAGCGAGCCAGCTCGCCTCCATTAGGTTCTGGGACACCCCCACCGTTCCCCAGGTCTCTGTACCGTCGCTGCTCTGGATCAGCACCCGTACGCTTGCTTCAGTGGCCCTGTCTGTTTCGAGCACACGGACCTTATAATCTACCAGCTTCATCTCCCCGAGGGTGGGGTAAAACCGAAGAAGCGCCTTTCGGAGTGCCCTGTCGAGTGCATTGACAGGGCCAACTCCTTCACTTGCGGTAAGCTCATTCTCCCCCTCCACGGTGACTTTTATCGTTGCTTCTGAGAGCACTTCCTGATGGGGCCCCCGCTTTTCGGTAATGACCCTGAAGCCCTTGAGAGAAAAGTATTCGTTGAACTGCTTGATCAGTTTCTTCATCAGTATCTCGAAGGAACCCTCCGCTCCTTCGAACTGGTAACCCGAGTCCTCGAGCTCCTTCAGTTTCTTCAGGATCTCGACCGTTTTCTTCGAGTGATCGTCAAGCCGGTTGAGGTCTATCCCGAACTCAGATGCCTTGTAGTACACGTTGCTCCGCCCCGAGAGATCGGACACAAGGACTCGCCTGGTGTTTCCGACGAGCTCCGGGTCCACGTGCTCGTAGGTCTTCGGGTTTTTCATGACGGCGTTTACGTGGATGCCCCCCTTGTGAGCAAAGGCGCTTTCTCCCACGAAGGGCATGTTCGCGGCGTGGGACATGTTGGCGAGCTCACTCACATACCTGGAGAGCTCGGCAAGTTTCTTGAGGTTTTCAGGAGGGACACACTCCTTCCCCATCTTGAGCTGGAGAATCGGGATGATCGAGCACAGATTAGCATTCCCGCATCGTTCGCCATACCCGTTGATGGTACCCTGTACGTGCACCGCACCGCACCGTACTGCCTCGACAGAGACCGCAACCGCACAGTCTGAGTCGTTGTGAGCGTGAATGCCGAGAGGGAGGTCAACCGTGCGCCGCACCTCTTTCATGACGGGCTCGATTTCCTGGGGGAGGGTACCCCCGTTTGTGTCGCAGAGAACGATGATTTGAGCACCGCCTTTCTGGGCGGCCACAAGCGTCTGGAGTGCATAGGCAGGGTTGGACCTGAAGCCGTCGAAAAAGTGCTCTGCATCGTAGATTACCGCAAGCCCCTTTGACCTGAGGTAGGAAATGCTGTCTTCGATCATCTGGAGGTTCGCGTGAAGGGTTGCCTTGAGTGCGTCCGTGACGTGGAGCTCCCAGGATTTTCCGAATAGGGTGACCGCGGTCGCCCCGGTTTCGATGATAGCCTTCAGATTTTCATCCTCTTCAGGTTTTTTTCTCGTGCGTCTGGTGCTGCCGAAGGCCGTTATCTTGGCGTTTTTCAGAGAGACTCGCCTGATTTTTTTAAAGAATGCAATGTCCTTTGGGTTGGAACCGGGCCACCCGCCCTCGATGAAGTGTACGCCGAAATCGTCGAGGGCCTTTGCCACCTTGATCTTGTCTTCGCTGGAAAAGGTGACACCTTCACCCTGGCTTCCGTCCCGCAGGGTGGTGTCTAAAAAACTGATCATACCGTCTTCCTCTCTACAACGTATCAATTTATGTTATCGATGTAAATTCTGTTTATCGCATTGATGAGGGCGTGCGCACTCGCCTCGATTACGTCCGTTGCGACTCCGTATCCTCTGTAGATTTTGTTGTTTTTCTCGATCGAGATGGAGACTCCGCCCATCGCGTCCTTCCCGTGCGTAACTGCGTTGATCGAATAGCTGATCAGGCGCACGGGAGTATCGGTAATTTTTTCGATTGCCCGATATACTGCATCCACTGGTCCGTCACCGGTGGAGGCCTCCTGCAGGACCTCGCTGTTTTTTTTCACCTTCACCGTTGCGGTGGGGACGACCTTGTTCCCGGTCACCACGCTGAAATAAACGAGGGAGAACAGCTCCGGAATGATATTCAGCTCCTCCTCCATTATCGCGAAGAGATCCTCGTCGAATACCTCTTTTTTCTTGTCTGCGACCGCGATGAACCGCTCGTACACCCGTTTGAATTCGTCTTCCTTGAGATGAAACCCGAGCTCTGAGAGCCTCTGCTTCAGCCCGTGTTTTCCCGAATGCCTCCCGAGCACCAGCAGAGATCTCTGCCTTCCGATCGACTGGGGGGTCATGATCTCGTATGTCATATGATGCTTGATCATTCCATCCTGGTGAATGCCTGATTCATGGGCAAAGGCGTTCTCTCCCACGATTGCCTTGTTCGGCTGTACCGGGATCCCGGTAAAATTCACGATTATCTTGCTGAGATGGTAGATCTGCTCGGTTTTCACATCGCACTGCAGGTTGTAGATGTCCTTTCTGGTGACGAGTGACATCACGACTTCTTCGAAGGATGCATTGCCGGCGCGTTCACCGATTCCATTCACCGCAACTTCTGCCTGCCGTGCCCCCTCCTTCAATGCGATGAGGGTGTTGGCGGTCGCAAGCCCGAGATCGTTGTGGCAGTGAACGCTCACGATTACATTCCTGATCCCCTTCACCTGCTCCATTAAAAACCGGATGAGCCGCGCGTATTCCTCCGGCATCGTGTATCCAACGGTGTCGGGAATATTAATGGTCGTCGCTCCTGCTTCAATGACCGCACTGTACACGTCTTTCAGGAACTCCCAGTCGCTTCTGGTGGCGTCTTCGGCTGAGAATTCCACATCATCGACCATGGAACGTGCGAGCGCTACCCCCTGTGTTGCGAGCTTCAGCACTTCATCTTTCGATTTTTTCAGCTTGTAGGTCATGTGAATGTCGCTGGTCGCGATGAAGGTGTGTATCCGCCTGCGTGCTGCAGGCTTTACCGCCTCGAAACAGGTGGTGATGTCTTTTTCAACAGTGCGCGCGAGTCCCGCGATCACCGGGCCTTCCACCGTCTCGGCGATCCGCTTTACTCCTTCGAACTGCTTGGGAGAGGAGATGGGAAATCCCGCCTCGATTATATCCGCACCGATGATACCGAGGAGTTTTCCAACTTCCACTTTCTGCTCGATTGACATGCTCGCACCAGGTGATTGCTCACCGTCGCGCAGCGTCGTGTCGAAGATGTATACCTTATCCATTTCCTAATCCTCCCGCTTTACTCATTCCCCGGGAAATCGAGACCCGCCCTGTCCGTGCGATCTCCTGTATGCCGTAGGGTTTCAGGATTGCAACGAAGGCCTCGATCTTTTCCGTGATTCCGGTGACCTCGATGGTGAGCGAGCTCTGGGATATGTCAACGATTTTCCCCTTGAACACCTCTACAATCTGAAAGATTTCCTGTCGCCTGGGCGGCTGAGCCTTGACCTTTATGAGGATGATCTCCCGGTGCACCGAGGGGATATTGGTGAGATCGATCACCTTGATGACATCGATGAACTTGTTGAGCTGTTTTTTGATCTGCTCCACGATCTGGTCGTCGCCCTGCACGACGATGGTCATTCTCGAATATTCAGGGTTCTCGGTCTCCCCGACCGAGAGCTCCTTGATGTTGAATCCTCTGCCACTGAAGAGACCTGCAATGTGCGCAAGCACGCCGCTTTTGTTTTCCACCAGCAGCGCAATTGTGTGTTCTCTCTCCATTTCGCCTCCTTCAGTCCTTGGGTCATGCGAGCAGGAAGTTCTGTGCGTCCTCCTTGCTGCTTATCATCTTGTTCAGGGGTGCACCCGCCGGCACCATTGGCGTCACGTTCTCTTCGGGGTTGACGATGAACTCGATGAGAACGGGCTTCTTCACCTTTACCGCTTCGTGCAGCGCTCCCTCCACATCGCTCTTTTTCTCTATGCGCATGCCGACAGCGGAGTATGCTTCAGCGAGCTTGACGAAATCGGGTATATAGGGCGGACAGTTCTCTCCGGGATTTTCGCACTCTTCCGGGCATCTGCCGTCCCTCCGCAGACAGGTTGCAGAGTATCGTCTGCCAAAGAAAAACTCCTGCCACTGGCGCACCATTCCCAGATACCCGTTGTTGAGAATCGCGATTTTTATCGGGAGATTGTGCTGGCTGATCGTCGCCATTTCCTGGATGTTCATCTGGATACTCCCATCTCCTGCGATGTCAAACACCAGAGTGTTCGGATGAGCAAACTGAGCACCAATTGCAGCAGGCAAGCCATACCCCATGGTTCCCAGGCCCCCGGAGGTAATCAGCTGCCTTGGTCTTGTAAATTTGAAGAACTGCGCAGTCCACATCTGGTTCTGTCCGACCTCGGTGGTGACAATCACGTTCCCGTCGGTCACCTTGTCGATCTGCTCGACGATATACTGCGGCCGGAGGGTACCATCGTTCTGATAGGCGAGGGGATGCTCCTTTTTCCACCGGGCGATTTCCGTAAGCCAGTCCTGAATGTCGAGCTTTTCCGCTTGCTGGATCATTTCACGGAGAATGTGTTTTGCATCCCCCACGACCGGTATGTCGATGACCACGTTCTTGCTGATGGATGCTGGATCGATGTCAATATGGATGAACCTCGCGTCTGGCGCGAACATGGACAGCTTCCCGGTGATCCTGTCATCGAACCGCGATCCGATCGCTATGAGCAGGTCACACCTGTGGACCGCATAGTTCGCCGTTTTCGTCCCGTGCATGCCAAGCATACCGAGAAACTCGGGTTCTGTGGCAGGAAATGCTCCAAGCCCCATGAGCGTGAGCGTCACTGGAATCCCTGTGATTTTCACAAATTTATGCAGCTCCTCAGAGGCGCTCGATGTGATGATGCCACCCCCTGCATAGATGAGGGGCCGCCTGGCGACCTTGATCGTTTCCATAATCCGCTTTATCTGCCGGGGATTTCCTCTGATCGTGGGGTTGTAGCCGGGAATGGTGACCTTTTCGGGGTAGTCGAAGTCGATCTCTGCGGTGAGAATGTCCTTCGGAAGGTCGACAACCACGGGTCCCGGTCTTCCGGTGTGGGCGATGTAAAAGGCCTTCTTCATGATGATGGGCAGCTCCTTGGGATCCTTGACGATGAAGTTGTGCTTTGTCACCGGACGGGTGATCCCCGTGGTGTCGGCCTCCTGGAACGCGTCGTTTCCGATGATGGAGGTGGGCACCTGCCCGGTGAGCGCAACGATGGGAACCGAGTCCATGTACGCAGTTGCAAGCCCGGTCACGATGTTGGTGGCACCCGGGCCGCTCGTCACAATGCATACCCCTGTTTTCCCGGTGCTTCTCGCGTACCCGTCGGCCGCATGGATTGCCCCCTGTTCGTGCTTCGTCACGACCATCTTAATCTGCTTGTCTCCATACAGAGCGTCGTAGAGAGGAATGACCACGCCTCCCGGAATTCCGAAGGCGATGGAAACCTTCTCCCTGTGCAATATCTCAACAATGGCCTTTGCACCTGTCATTTTCATAGGTTTCACCTCGCTGATAGAGTGTGTGAGCGCGCTACAGCGGAAAGACCGCTCCCCTCGCAGCGGAGCTCACCAGTTTGGAGTACCTGTACATGTACCCTCTGGATATGTTCGGTTTTCGCTCACCTTTCGCCCTGAGCGCACCCAGCCTCGAATCCATCTCCTTTTCGCTGATCTTCAAGGTGATCCGCTTCTCTGGAATGTTGATCTCGATCGTGTCCCCTTCTCTGACTGCCGCAATGGGGCCGAAGGCAGCGGCTTCAGGAGATACGTGTCCGATCGATGCTCCTCTGGTTGCGCCGGAAAAACGCCCGTCCGTGATGAGTGCAACGGATTTGTCCATACCCATGCCCGCAATGGAGGAGGTCGGGGTGAGCATTTCCCGCATTCCGGGACCTCCCTTCGGACCCTCATACCGGATGACGATGACGTCTCCACTATTGATCTTGTTGCCGAGGATCGCCTCAACCGCTTCCTCTTCTGATTCGAACACCCGTGCTTTACCCGCATGGACCATCATCTCCGGGACAACGGCAGCGCTCTTCACGATCGATCCTTCCGGTGCAAGATTTCCCTTGAGAACCGTGAGCCCACCTCCCGCGTGCCTGGGGTTGTCAACAGGGCTGATGATGGAGTAATCCCTTACCATGGAGCTCTCAATGAGCTCTCCGAGAGTCCTGCCGCTTACGGTTTTCACTCCAGTGTCGAGATACCCTTTTTTCGTGAGCTCGTTCATTAACGCGGGGATTCCCCCGGCACGGTGCAGGTCTTCCATGTGGTCAGGACCGACCGGTGCGAGGTTGCAGAGGTGGGGAACTTTTTCACTCTGAGCCTCAAATGAATCCAGGGTGATGTCGACTTCGCCATAGTAGGCTATTGCCGGGATGTGGAGGGCGGTGTTGGTGGATCCTCCAAGCGCCATGTCCACTGCGATCGCATTCAGAAACGCATTGCGCGTCATGATGTCCCGGGGGTTCACTCCGTCCCGCACGAGCGCCATGATCGTCTGGCCTGTCTGTTTTGCGATGCGTATCCGATCGGCATGAACCGCAGGGATTGTCCCGTTGCCAGGAAGTGCAATGCCCAGCGCCTCGGTGAGGCAGTTCATGGAGTTCGCGGTGTACAGCCCGGAGCAGCTCCCTGCGCCGGGACACGCGCAGCGTTCGAGCTCTTCGAGATCTTCATCGCTGATTTTCCCCGATTCGTGCCGACCGACCGCCTCGAACACGTTGTCCACTCCCAGCTTTTCTTTTCCCATTTCCCCGGCGAGCATGGGACCACCAGATACGACGATTGCGGGTATGTTGAGTCTGATCGCCGCGATGATCATTCCAGGCACTATCTTGTCGCAGTTCGGAATCAGCACCAGCCCGTCAAATGCGGTACCCAGGGTGACCGCTTCGATGGAATCTGCGATGAGTTCCCTGCTCCCGAGTGAATACTTCATCCCGATGTGGTCCATTGCAAGTCCGTCGCAGATACCGATGGTGCTGAACTCGAGAGGAGTGCCGCCGGCAAGACGTACCCCCGCTTTGACTGCATCTGCGATCCTGTCCAGGTGTATGTGGCCAGGGATGATCTCATTGGCCGAGTTCACCACACCGATGAGCGGCCGCTGGATTTCGTCCTTCGTAAGCCCCAGAGCATAGAGGAGTGACCGGTGTGGCGCTCTCCTCGGACCCTTTTTCAACACGTCGCTGCGCATTACTCCTCCTCTTCTATAAGAGATCAACCAATAATAATAAAAAAACCCGCTGAAGGCAGCGGGTTTTCTATCCGAACACAGGCCGCTGCCTACGGAGAAAATACGAGCAATACGACGAGAATGAGAATGATTGCGATGCTGCTGTGTGAAATCCAGGTGACGCTGCGATTCAGACAGCGGAAGACTCTACGTTTTTTCATTTTTTTCGTTGCATTCATTTTGATTAGTTTATTAAAATACACTGGAATAGATTTTTGTCAAGGAAAAAAACATGTTCGACGTGTGCGGGATCGGCGCCTACTGTCTGGATTACCTCGGTGTTGTTGATAGGTTTCCGGTAGAGGATGAGAAATTGGAGCTTGGCAGTATGGAACTCGAGGGAGGGGGCAACATTGCGACTGCTCTGGTCACGGTTGCCCGCCTTGGAGGAAGCGCTTGCTTTCATGGAGTCATGGGGAAGGACGAGAACACCGGAGCAATCCGCAGGGGACTTGAGCAGGAAGGAGTGGATGTCTCCCATCTTGAGGTCACTGAAGGGAAAAATCCCTTTTCCTTTATCATAATAAACAGGGCGCGATCCTCCCGCACCATTCTCTACACGAAGAGCCGGGTTCCTCAGTTCAGGGAACAGGAAGTAGACCCAGCGGTTGTTGGGCAGTCAAAGGTACTCCTCCTCGATTTCTACCATGAGGAAGCATCACGTGCTGCATCTGAGATTGCGCGTCAACTGTCCATACCGGTGGTCGTTGACGCAGAAAGCACCAAACAGCTTTCACTCCAGATCATGGAGAATGCCACCCACGTGGTGGCATCGAAGAGCTTTGCCCTCCGGTTTACCGGGCGTTCCGGGTCGAGCGTCATGGAAAAGGTGATGGAGGAGCTGGCAGAAAGGACCCGTTGCCCCTTCGTGTGCATCACACTGGGGGAGGATGGATCAATTGCCCTTGAGCGGGAAAGCGGCAGGATATATAGGCAAAAATCCTACCGGGTAGAGGTGGTGGACACGACCGGTGCCGGCGATGTATTCCATGGGGCTTTTTCATATTTTCTCGCCCAGGGGTACCCAATGGAGGAGATCCTTCGCTATTCAGCCGGATGCGCAGCTTGTACATGCCGGCAGATGGGCGGAAGGAAAGGGATACCAACGATGAAGGAGCTCAAGGATTTTTTAAAGGATGATACCGCAGGTGCGAAAACAAAAAGCGCTACATGAACCTTCTCGCGCAGTTCAGGATTCGTTCCACATCGACGTTCTGCTCGATGAGACCTGCAAGCTTGTCAAACTGCTCATCAAGAAAAGAACGATAAGAGAAATTCGAGCGGCCCTTCCTCCCGTGGAGGGAAAGGAACCGCTCTCTGAAAAGGTCGTTTTCAAAGAGCCCGTGCAGGTAGGTTCCCCACACCCGGTTGCCGTGGGTCACCGCCCCGTCCCCGTATTCCAGCCTGTTGCCTTCCCGGGAGGTGATGGTGAAAGGATGCACGGCAGTTTTGGACACTGTTGTTCTGCCCATGTGTATCTCGTACCCATCCACTGGAACGTTCTCTTCACCCACGCGGTTCATTCCGTCCAGGGTGCAGAACCCGCTCACCCTCGAAAGGGTTTTTTTGGTTTCCAGGACTGTCCTTACAGGGAGAAACCCCATTCCCTTGATGTGGCCGTGTGAAGACTCCACGCAGTGGGGGTCCTCGATCGCAGTCCCGAGCATCTGGTATCCACCGCAGATGCCGACGAGGGATCTCCCCTGTTTCACGTGACGTCGGAGGGCGTTTAAAAACCCTTTCTCGCGAAGCCAGTGCAGGTCTTCGATGGTGTTCTTGGTACCGGGAATGATGACAATGGAAGCATCGTCTATCTCATCAGGGGTTGTGGAATACCAGATCGAAACGTCCCTTTCCAGCTCGAGTGGATCGAAATCGGTATAGTTCGAGATATGGGGCAGGGAGATGACCGAGATGTTCACCTGTGCTCCCTCCCTCCTCCGCCCTTTTTTCCCGCCCTGCAGGGCAACGCTGTCCTCTTCGGGAAGATGAATGTCGTCGAAGTAGGGAACGATACCGAAGACAGGTCTTCTGGTCGCCTTCTCTATGAGCCTGAGGCCGTCATAAAACAGCTCCTTGCTCCCCCTGAACTTGTTGATGATGAAACCGATGACGAGCTTTTTTTCTTTCCGGGTGAGGAGTTTCATAGTACCGACCAGAGATGCGAACACTCCCCCCCTATCGATGTCCGCAACCACAACCACCGGGGCTCCTGATGCCTTTGCCATCTCCATGTTCACGATATCGGCATGCTTCAGATTTATCTCTGTGAGACTCCCTGCCCCTTCAAGGACCAGCGCTTCGTGCTTCAGCCTGAGCCGCCCGTAGCTCTCCAGCACCCGCTCGAATATGAGATCCTTCATCCGGTAGTAGCCCGATGCGCTCTCTGTGGCGAATACTTTTCCCTGAAGGATCACCTGGGTCTGGAAGTCCTGGGTGTGGGAGCCCGTGGTTTGGAAACCCTGGGTGTGGGAGCCCGGGGTTTGGAAACCCTGGTTCTGGAAGACCCTTGACGGTTTGAGAAGCACCGGATTCATATCCGCGTCAGGGAGCAGGCCTGCTGCAGATGCCTGAAACACCTGCGCTCGACCCATCTCCTTGCCGTCCATTGTCACGAATGAGTTCAAGGCCATGTTCTGTGATTTGAAGGGCGCGACACTGAGGCCTCTTTTATACAGGATCCTGCAGAAACCGGCCGCGATCACGCTCTTCCCAGCATCCGATCCGGTACCCAGGAACATGATCTGAAGAGGGTTTCTTTCTCTCATTTTTATATCTGTTCGTGAAGAAGGAATTTTTCCCTT
>Ga0180437_10001902_pt1 | contig 34723 bp, 47 predicted proteins | sample SS_ome_4_FD_132410 | JGI IMG/M metagenome (GOLD analysis project Ga0180437, IMG submission 132410) | Hypersaline lake sediment archaeal communities from the Salton Sea, California, USA - SS_3_D_1 metaG | ecosystem: Environmental > Aquatic > Non-marine Saline and Alkaline > Hypersaline >... | reverse complement strand
GTTGATCTCGTCTCTCTAGAAACGCTTTCAATTCGTCTCTTCTTCTGAAGAATGATTCTTTCTGTACTGAAGTGTAGTTTGTTGAAAACCCTTTGCTTTCTATTACAGAATTAAGGGTGTTTAGTTCATTACGAAAATTGTATATAATTACTGATTCATCCATACTATCTTCCTGTCAGCTTTTTTAGGCCGTGTCTTTGTTTATCTCTGTTTCTTAATTCTTCAATATTTATATAGGAGTCCGATTCTCTTAATTTATGGTACATGCTTGGATATGGGTTTCTGTCCCACGAGATGTTATCAAACATATAGCAGACAGACATCAAGGCATCTAAGTGCCCCATAGTCTCTGTTCTTTCAAAGTCAGTTCTACGCTCATTCCAGATACCATATTTGAGTTGTCTAACTGTGTTGGGACATCCATCAGGGTCTACAAGTAATTTTCCTTCTTTTATGCCGACTCTAAGCTGATTAATCACAGAGTCTCTGAAGCCTTTCCCTGACTGTTTAGAGCGCTTAATGATGGGTGCTACCGGATAACCATGATCATTGGACATATCCCATAGCTGCTGTCTTTCACAGTCTCCGATGCGCCTATATATCTCGTGCATCTTAAGTTTTTTTTCTTTGATTTTGCACGCTTCTACTATCTCGGCAGTTGAGTTATAGTTTGCCCAGTATTCATCCTCTACTACCAATCTTGAATTTTTAAAGTCTAGGTACCCAAAAAGCACAGCAGTATGATCAATAAGACCTAGATCCATACAAACATAAAACTCTACGTGTGGTGGTCTGTCCATCTTACCTACATACAACTCTTCATCTTGTGCCTCAGGGATAACCAGTCTTTCCTTGGTAGGAATAAGATTACACATGTACTCACGTTGGTAGTGAACAGAATCTTCTCCACCGCAATCATCGATAATGTCTTGCTTTTCTTTCTCTGTTTTTTCACCTATGTTTACAGAGTCTTGGAGAGTCCAGTTGAATAGATATCCTCCCTTTTCTGCTTTAATTACTTGATTAACATAATCGTGAGTCAAATCTTCTGGCGGTGTCGATGTAATCAACGCCTGCCCTTTGGTATTCATAAGCTGAGGTAATAAGATAGATTTAAGAATGTATTCAGCTTTAAATCTCCAAAAACCATACTCGTCTAGAATGATTATATGAGCTTCAGTTCCTCTTGCCTTGTCAATTTCTCCTGAGTCTTTAACTCCAAAGATATATATTCTAGATCCTGACTTAAATTCATAGTGTCCGTTTCTAAGTCTAGGCTTCATGTCAGGACATTTGTAGAATATCTTTCCCATTAAGAAGTCAAAGATTTGATATGCTTGACCTTGTGTTTCCGCTCCGTATCTAACAATAATATTCTCTTTAAGACATCTCTCTGCTACATAAGTTAGAACAGTAGTACCCTTACCGAAACGTCTATGACATTTAGCTACAACCAGCTTTTCTTTTAGTAGCATCTCATAGAATTTCATTTGAGATTTTTTAAGATACCAACTTGCTATGATGCCGTTATGATAGAGATTGGGATAATTCATATTTGTTATGTAATCGCAATATTTTTCTAAATTCTAACGTGTCAAGACTGTCTTCATTGAGTTGTATGCTAATAACTGGAATATCTCCAAGTTTTGTAATAATGTCCCAATTTGAGCAAGTTAAATATACATGGAAAGTATTAGTTATCGGGCTTTCAGCAACTTTATATACACTTACATCTGTAGGGAGTTCTTTTAATAATTTTGCATATATCTTTGGCATGAGATCGTCCCTCCAATTGAACCCTTCAATAAGATCAACCCGTTTAATTCTTTCCCCTGTCATTTTTTCTCCTCTCTCTCTTTCGCATCACGGGCCTTCATTGCCATTTTGACTAACTCCGCTTGTTGTTCCTTAGTTGCTGCAATATACAAGGTATCTTCGTTTGCTGTCTCGTCAACTATCTTAGGTCTTCCTACTGCCATTTCTGTGACCCAAGTAATTAGTTTGGTATTGCCTTCTGCTACAGCTTTATTAAGAATGTATTGATATCTAGACACTCCCTTTTTTGTTTCTTCTTGTAATGTCTTCCAAGGTTTTAATAAGCTATACGCACATTCAATTAGCTCTGATCGAATGGCAGATTTCATATCTCTTATTCTTTTATCCCCGGTCGCTGCTCTATTGCCTTTCACAAACTTGCCAGTGACGGGGTCGTGATTTGGACTATTTGCCATGGTTTTTTACCCGGTTTACGTTTTTAATAATATTGCTTTCTTACCTGTGTGCTCTTCCCATCTTTTGATTATTACTGAACAGTAATGCTCGTCCAGCTCCATGCCATAGCATTTGCGTTTTGTTTTTTCGCAAGCTATCATGGTTGATCCTGATCCTAGGAATAAGTCAACTACCAAATCTTTTTCTTTTGTATATTTATCAAGAAACCACATAGCTAAAGCAGTGGGTTTTTGTGTGGGATGAATAATTGCTTCTCGTTTAAAATGGCCTACGTTTAAAGAGTTGATTCTTAATATACTTTGCTTGTGTTTTGTTTTGCTCCATATTAGTTCAAAGGCTGATCCGAATCTTTTATCGTTTTGATCTGTTGGGTATTTATCCCATACAAACCATGACCCTAAATTATCATGTGTGCGTTCTATGGTCTCTATATAGTAGTTAGCTCCAAACAAAAACAACTCTTTGCAATAACTAAAAATATCAATAATAAAAAAAGCATTAAATGCCTTATCATCTCCAATAATCTTTTTATGTTTTTGTGCTTTTTCGCCCATGCCAGAATAATCAGTACTTAAATCAATTCCGAATGGAGGATCTGTAAAAACCATATCAGCCTTCTCTCCATCCATCAATCTATCAACGCACTCCTTATCAGTACTATCACCACACATCAAACGATGATCACCAAGCTCCCATACATCACCCAACTTAACGTTGTATTCATTGTCATTTGTTTCCGGAACTTCGTCGTCTTTTTCCTCACTAACAACAGGGTCTTCAGGTAGATCAAAGTCAAGTAACCCGAAGTCCTCGAAATCTATATCACTTATGTTTATGTCTAAATCATTCAAGTCTTCAATAAACCCCAAATTATCAAACTCTGCATATCTAGCTATTTCATTATCTGCAATTCTATCTCTTAATTCCGCTTCTTCGCTTGCATAATCTTGTAAGTCAACTGCGCACTCGTCCCATTTCAAAAGCTTAATTGCCTCTAGCCGTCCATGCCCTTTAGTTATATACCCACTTCTTTTGCTAATGACTATTGGTGAACGCTGACCATTTTTTTTAATTATTGTAGCTAACACTTTTATTTGTTTTTCAGAATGTTTATTTCTATTTTTTGGGTGTGGTACAATGTTGTTAACCTTAAGTAATTTTGTATGGGCACACTCTATCCTCATTTATTTACCTCTTGTTGTTCTTCTTTTATGATTCTTCCAAGATTATTTAACTTTCTTGATACGTTTTCTATTTTTGTTCTTCTAGAAGAACTTATGCCTATTGAAGAATTTCTACAGAGTTTATGAGTTAATGAATCTAGTTCTTCAATCCAAGCGATCATGTCTACAACTAATTCAACTAATGCTGATTCTTTGCTTTTCTCCATTTATTCCTCTTTTGAAAGTGAATCTATGTAAACCTCTAAACGACCAAGCGCACCCTTTCTGATAGGTTTTTTGAAAGCATGTAGCTCGTACACAAATCTATCGTTAGTAATTACATCTCCCAATGCATCAATTACACATTTGAGTATGTTGTCTATGTCTAGATAAGTATCCATATAGACTGTTATAGAATAAGGAGCTTTCTCTGTGAAAAGGATACAAGACTCTTTTAAAAGATTTTTAAAATCTCTGTATTTAGGAGCAAGTATTAATCTTCCTGTACTTTTGCTGATAATATATTTTTGATTGATACTCTCCATTTTGAGATTATCTAGACTAATGATCCGCTTCATACAAACCTCTGTATATATTTTTCAAAAACAATTTAAATTAACACCCTGTCTTTGTAAAGAGGTTTTATTTAAGAGTATTTTTACAAGGTTTGATTTAGTGCTAGACTATAATTACGAACACTAGACTGGCGTTGAGTGTTGAATAGATTCAATGCTCAGCGTTTTTTCTTTTGTATTCTGGCTCGTATGTATTCTCAAACCTTGATCCCCATTTAACAAAGTGATCACTGTTATACTGACTTCCTTCGGGGCAGAAGCATTTAAATATATATGGTGTCTTAAACCGATCATCTTTCTTATATGCCATAATTTGCCCTGTTCCATCACAGTAAGTACAATTCATACTTCCCTCTATTCAAGTTTAATTTTATTAGCAAAAACAAAGTTTTTTATTAGCTCATTTACGCGGGTTTCTAGGCTTCCACCCAATTTTCTTGCGTTGTTTCTGTCTCCTATAAACTTTTTTTCATAACTATTTAAACTATTAAATGAATCGTTGAATCTTTTTTCTCCTGATGAAGCTGCTCTTATTGCTTCAGATATCTTCCTTGAGTCAAAGGTATAGTCTTCTGGTCTATCCTTCTTATTCGCTCTATCTAGTACCTTCTGAGCGATGTTTGGGCCAGATGCTAGATATGACATAGGCCTATCGCATTTAGAACCATCTTTGAGCGTTCCATGCTCAAATAAGCTTTCTACTGCTTTTAATATTTGATCTTCGCTATATTTCCCCATTTTTAATAGTTTATTAAATTCAGTAATCTCTCTTCGATGTGCGCTCTTAGACAACTTATATTTTTCAAGCACAACATCTCTTTGCGCACAGAGATATTTAGTTTTTTTAATGTTTAGTTCTTTAGGGTTTACTTTTGGGTACACCCCCTGTACCCTTTTTGGGTACACCCCTTGCGCAGTTTGCGCAGAATATTGATCCTTTTTTGCAACCAGGTCTTGCTCATTAATGTCAGTGATGTTTTGACTATTATCGGAATAGTTTTGTTTATTTTCGTAGTTTTCCCTATATAAATAGGGAGAAATCACTACAATGCATCTGCATTGATCAGGCCTTGGAGATATAGCCTCCTTTATATGACCTAGTTTTATTAAGCTGTCTACCGCCCTAATTACAGTGTTCTTTCCGAGCCCTGATAATTTGCGCAAATATGAAAGAGAAACGGGTTTTGCGCGCATTTGCGCACCAGGATAATTTGCAAAAGTCAAAAGGATGCCAAGGAGTCTTACTTCGTTAGAGGTCAATACCTTGTCAATAAATAGGGCATTCATTATCCGGGAAAACCCATGTTCCCAGTGATCCGTCAAAGGAATAACAATGCTACCCCCTTCTTCTATAATCTCGTGCTTGACTTTGTTAGATACGTTTGTTATAGTCATATTTATGAATTTTCCTTTTTAAGAGGAGTGCGCGAAACATCTCCTCTTAATTTAAATTTTTATTACGCGAAACATTCTAATCTAAAACCTTCAGAAATTAAATAATCATTACAAATACCTCTTATTTTTAAACTAAAAGTTGAATTATTATTATCATTCTTAATCTGTCGTTTTTTTTATTATTATTTTTTTATTATAAAAAACTTATTATATAATATATATAAATAGGTATAAGAAAATAAATAAAAAAAACGTAGTATAAATAGAAGGAGTTTACAAATGTCTACAATCGAAAGCGTGGAAGAGATGAGTAGAGATCTAAAGATTATACTCCTTAAAAAAGGTATCTTTCAAAAAGATCTCGCTGTTGTTTTAGGGATACATAGCGCCCTGTTGAACCAATTTATTAACGGGCGCACACGACTAAAAAAGAATACAGTACTTAAATTCTGCAATGAGGTGGGAATAAGTTTTAAAGCATTAGAGGTAGGAAAGGTTAGAGAACTAAGACAAGGAGAAGTCAATGTCGACCCTAGCAAAGATACAACAGACGCTCAAAGCACCTAAAAATCAAGTAAATAAATTCGGAGGCTACAGATACAGATCGTGTGAAGACATATTAGAGGCGGTGAAACCCTTATTAGGAGAGTCTCTGATTATGGTTCAAGACGAGTTGGTTCAGATAGGAGATCGATACTATATAAAGGCAACTGCGACCTTTAAAAGCAAAGATGAGAACTATAGCGTTTCTGCCTATGCAAGAGAGCCAGTTATAAGAAGAGGGATGGATGAATCACAAATCACTGGTGCTACATCATCTTATGCTAGAAAGTATGCTCTGAACGGTCTCTTATTAATAGATGACACTCGAGATCCTGATGCTACGAATGATCACGGAAAAGGTCGACCGAGTCAAGAGGTACAAGAGATTTCAGTCTTACAAAAACTAAGAAGACTAGTTCAACTATATCTCAAAAACGGTAAAGATCAGAATAGAATGGATATGCTTCATAGCAAACTAGAGATAAACAATTTGAAAGAAATAGCAAATAAAGACGAAAATACACTTAAAATCATGTGTGAGAAAGTTGAGATGTTGTTGATAGCTCCTGTTTAGATAATTAATACACTACCCTTGCAAGTTAAAGAGCGCAAGTCTTCTAAAACCTAGTTTACTCGCGCTCTTGCAAGGGATCCAAAGAGGTATATAATGCTTAAAGATAAGAATTCTCCTACTGCCTTCACTGCTCCTTCTCGTGAACCTACTACCTTTTTTAAATTCACTGTTGCTCCTCATGAAAATGCAAAATATTATCTCAAAAGAGAAGAGACCGGAGAGTTGATTCCATTTGATGATGAAGGAGTGGTCATAGCTAAATTAAAACAAAAAGATGGGTCTATAGGAGAGACGGTAACTATAGTTGCATATTGCTAATGGAGTACATTATGTTTGGAAAACTTAAAGACTGTTTTGGTAATTTTTTTTCACGTATTTCAAAAGAAGATATATCGAGAATAGAAATGGAAAGACTTGAAATGATGCAACACGAGCATGCAATGAGAGATGTAAAAGAGTTACATGCAGCAGAAGAAAGAGATGTATTTATAGAGCTACTAATGAAAAAACTAAGAGAGAAAAGGAAGACTAAAGAAAAGGAGTAAAAAGTGGTAAATAGAGTAATGCTGATCGGAGTACTCGGCAAGAAACCTGAATTAAAGTATTCAAACAACGGAACAGGATATTCGGAGCTACGATTAGCTTTGAATTCAAAGAGAAAGCAAGGTAATGACTATATAAATCATACGGATTGGGTTTCCGTTAAAGTATTTGGTAAAATTGCTGAAAACTGTGTTAAGTATTTAGATAAAGGAAGGCAAGCATTTATCGAGGGGAAATTATCTACTAATGAATACACCAATAAAGAAGGTAAAAAAGTTGTCTCGCTAGATATCATTGCTGAAAATGTTCAATTTTTATCCGGGGGGCAAGATAAAACTACTGAGAACAATTATAGAGCAAACTCTAAAAACATAAATGACAGAAGAATGTTTTCAGAGTTCACAGCAGACGACATCCCTTTTTAGGGTATGGGATATATGCGATAAATGTTGCATGGTTTATGAAGGTATACAATGCCCTAGGTGTAGTGAAAACTTCACTCTAGGGCTTGATGAAGCGCTAGAGGAATTAGAAAAATCAGTGCGATTAGCACAAAGGAAATTGTAAAATGAAATTAGAAGATAATCCAGAAATTGAAGGCATGCGAATTATAATGAAAGACTATGAAGATCATCCAGGAGCGAGACAGATGCAAGCTTTGATGAAAGACTTTGAGCAAATAATAGAAGGGTACTTTGAGTTTCTTAAAGACCTATCGACCAAGGCATGTTGTGATCTTCTTGAACGCACTAAAAAAACTGAAATTGAAGAACTTGAAAAAAGTTTAAAAAAGAGTTCGATTCTTGCTCAAAGAGTACTATGGATTCAAATGAGAGATATACTTGACTCTAAATATCCAAAAGAGGAGTGAGTCAGTAGTGAAAAGAATAGATAAATCTGGGTGGTCAACTTATATTAATATTGATCAAACAAAGGGAGAATGGATGAATAAAAAAGTTATGGGAGAAATAAGAGCGAATTTTCTACAGGAAGTCTCTCAACACTACCAATACTTTATTGATAATATTTACAACTTCGCAGAAAGCGCAGTTGAGGAATTAGATTTTACTCTAACAGACGAAGAAAAAGAAGATACCAAAAAGATTATGTCTAAGATGATTTGGATGGATATGTATGACAAGCTTATTATTAGATGTCCATCGTATGATCTCTTAGAAGAAGCAGTCTCCGCTTTGCAAAAACATAGAGGTGAAAAATGTTCCACTACATCAAAATAATGTTTCTGGTTACAACTATTTTATTAAGTTTTAGCTGTAACCAATTAGAATACAAAGACGATTTGGCATTTCTTTCTCCTGGTGAAGCAAATTATCCGGATTATTTTGTGTTGATCAACAATAAACCCTGTGTTGATATGACAGGAAGCGTAGGGCTGTGTGCTTACAAGCATGATGAAAGCATGCCTCTGAATTTTAAGTTGCTGAAACAACCTTATGCTTATAAATTAGATTTTCGTTGTGGGAATATTCAAGGAATAGTTTTTGAAAAAATAATAGATGTCTTAAAAAAAGATGAAGTGGTGTTTACAATATCCGAAGATATGCTAAAAGATCAACGATATTTAAATTGCATAGGTGATATCTATCCCCAAGACAGAGGCAATAATGCTAGTTCTTTTTTTGAAGCAAGAATTAGGTTACACAAAGATTCTTATATTAAACCCTCTGAAGTATACACTACCACTTATAAAAAAGGCAACTTCCTTGTGTTGGGTGAACATGCCTATTCCGCAAAAGTAAAAACCAAGAATAAATGGTACTACCTTAATAAGAAAACTTACTTAGAACATGATTCTGAAATACAATTTGCAGTAGTAGAGACTAAAAACATGAGGAGATCTTATTATGGAATCAAGGGTAAGCTTAAAGACGAACTTTGACCTATCCCAATCAGCAAAAGATTATATGAATTGGGTAGAGCAGTACAAAAATGTACTTAAAGTACGTCCTTTGAAAACTCCGTTGGTAGACTTTAAAGAAGGCTGTGAAAACTTAGTGTTTTTCATGGATGAGCAGAATCAAAAAAAAAGAATCATTGAGCACTTTTATCTAGAAGAATTTGCTTGTAAAGATGAAAGCCCCGTAATCATTTTAAATCTACATCTCCTGATTTGTTTGGATGGTGTTCGATCTACTTATAATGCCCCGATAAAACTAACATCTGCATATAGAACTTATACTCATAATAAAAAAGTAAAAGGAGCAGATCGTTCGTGCCATCTAACAGGTGAGGCCGTAGATATCCTATTGCCAGTAGGTCTAGTAGATAAAAATTATCTTATAAATACATGTAACAAGTATTTCCCAGTTACAGTAATTACTGATTATTATATACACTGTGCTATGAGACATTCTCAAAGAAGTAATTGATTCTCATATTGTATATGAGGTAGTAGTCTTCGTTTTAACTTACTAAGCGCAATCTTCCTTAATTGAGATATTCTTCCTTCAGTTAGATTGAAAATCTTGGTAAGTTCAATGCTTGTCTTGTTTTCATAGAATAATAAAAGTATAATTTTTCTTTGTTTGGGTTCTAGTTTTTCTATTTCCTTTAACACTATTTCTTTTAAAATTTTTGCCCCTACAGAAGTAACTGGGTCAACACTTTCATAACAAGAATATCTATCTGCATAGTATGTAATATCAGCTTTCCCAATCGTCTTCATCACATTGCAAAAACGCTTTCGACTTAAGCCTAAATGTCTATATAAATCTTCTTCGGAAATAGGGTCAGTTGATATCTTCCTTCTTGAGTCTATGTAGTTTATTATCTTTTTGAGATATATTCTAGTATATCTTCCTATCGTGTCTTGCTTCCTCCAATAGTCAACTATGCTTCCTTTTATCCTTATTTCTGCATACAAATAAAAGTGTCCGTTTATAGGGTCAAAGTTATCTACCGCATTTATCAACCCCTCAACACCAGCAGAAACCAGGTCTTCTATTTTTTCTCTTGGCAAAAACCCAGCATTCATTTTCCTAATTATTTTCTTAACAAGAGGCAGGTAGTTTAAGATCGCTTTCTCTCTGTTATTCTTAGAAATTCCTTCCGAATACCCATTATATTTATTCATGCTTTAATAAATACACCCTATCCTTTTAACAAGCAACGGATTAAAATAACTTCATAAAAGGAGGAGAAATGTCAGAAAAATTTTCCTTTGACTATACTAGATATACCAAGGGAGGGTTATCCGTTAAACAAATAGATGCCCTTATATCCGATATTACTAAGTTCAAGACCCCAGACGTCTCTATCCCTACAATAGGCCCATTTGTAGAACTAGCTATATTGGGTACAAAAATAGCCAGTTTAGCTAAGCTACTCTCCATGAGAAAAAAGAGAGTAGACCTAGAATTGCTCGTTTCTAAACAAATTTACTTTCAAAATACCCATAAAAGTCATAATTCTGACGTTCTAGGCTAGAATTTAAACTATTTTTGTTTGAAAATATGTGAAATATTTAAAATTTTGAATATTTTAATATTTAATAATTGACAATTATTATAAAATAGGTTATAATTTAAATATATTAAAAAAGGTAATTTATGAAAGTAAAAGAATTAATTAAATTGCTACAAAAAGAAGACCCCGATAAACCTGTGATAATAGCAGCAGAAATCAATGGACTAGGTATTGTAGACGACATAATCTCGGTTGATCATAATGGATTAGCTATACAGTTGTCAGGAGAGTCATTAGATGAATAAATACAAAGTAAAAATACAAGTATTGACTCAAAAAGAACAACTGACTTATTGGGTTGATTTCGATCTAATAATAGAAGCAGAAAATCATAGAGATGCTATAGATAAAATCGAATCTATCGTTGCACCCGCAAAAATGCGAGTGCTAGAAATAAAACAAATGAAAAAATATGCATACAAGGATAAGGAGTAGATATGAACATTACAAGGACGAGTTTTTCATAGATTAAAAATTCATAACCGGGGGGTATTATGAATAAATATGAAGCAAGAATTTTTATTAAAGGCGTAAAGGGCATGACCACAATGCTATCAGGAGGAACCTTGCTAATAGAAGCAAGTAATCCACGTAAGGCAATGGACAAGGCAAAGCTTTTGGCAAAGAAGAAAATACGCGGTCTAGAAAAAGCAGATGTTAGTATAGCTATTCGACTACTCGACTAATACATAGATATAAACATCTTCTTCGTCTCGGATACTATAAAAGCAACTAATTCTGCGCTTTCCGCCCAGTCAAAGTCTTTTATCTCTTCCGGAACCTTGCTTATGTCTGTTACAGCAGGAAGAATACATTCCTGAAAGTGCTTATCTCCTATAAAGGACAATAAATCCGTCCACTGGAAGCCATCCTTTTGAACTTCCCTGAGAATAGGCCCTGCAACAGCAAACATTAGGGCAACCACTTCCTTTATATTCTTAATATCGTGTTTTTCACTCATATGCACCTCCTTGACTGAAATATACTTATTAATAACTACATTAACAAGGAGAATTACATGAAAATTTGTAAGAATGATGCGTTAAAAGTCATGGATCTATATTCAAAAGGAGAAAGTGCTAAAAATATCTCAAAAATTTTTAATGTAAATAAATCTACAATTCTAAGAATTCTTAAATCTGAAAGAAAAGTAGATGGAGACTCAAATAATTTAATAGCTAAAAAAAGAATTGATTTCTATCATCCTAATCAAAAATTATCAAAAGCACAAATAGAAGAAGTAAAAGAAATGAGAAAAAATGGATTTAAAGTCAGAGAAATACTTAAATATTATAACTGTTCTAAATCTACTATACACAGAGCATGTAAATATTAATAAGGGGAGCTTGCGCTCCCCAAGTAATTATGCTGCCAAAGTTCCAGCTTGAATATTTTCAGATGCTGCTGTTGCATCCATATCACCAATTTCACAAGCTGCAATTGCACCACTGGCAATTTTAGCACAGTTAGTAAAGTTTTCTATAATGCTAGCGGCTCCACCTGTCGTGAAAGCTGTAGCTGAATATATAATGTTATCCCAAAAATACAGTGACGCCACATTTGCTGTACCAAGAACGAAAGTTTCTCCACCGTCTAGCTGATAACCGCTAACATGCACTTCTGATGCAGCTTTTGACAAGGCAAAATTGCAGTCATCATCCAAAAGTAAATGTCTTGCACCATATATATAATGGAAAACATCAATTGTATTCGTCGTCTGGTCTATATCAAATGCGAGCCCCGCATTTGTAGAAAATCCGCACATGTTCCAAATTGTAGTTAGACTTCCAGTAGCTCCACCATCATTATCAATTTCCACCGCGTCAGCTGCAGAATACGCATTCACAAATTTTATATTCTCTACATAAATTTGAGTTGCAACTGTACCCGCAGCAGGTTTGTTTACCATTATTAATCGATCTTCCACTCCTGCAGTACCACCATTAATGGTTACATCACCAATTCCTATAATGCTACATGGATAGTCAATTGTTTCTGTTGCTGATAATGAATACGTGCCTGGATAGATTAACATAGTCCCACCAGGAACCATTGCATCAAACGCATCTGAAATAGATGTATAGTTAACTACATCTGCCGCCTTAGTAGGTCCTACTGTAATAATGTCCGCAGATTTTAAACCTGCATAATGAGTGTATCCTGTTGCCATTTTTCCCTCCAAAAAATGTGGGAGAGTGTAACCCCTCCCTTAATATAATAAAAACTAAGATGCTGGTAGTATTTGTTCACTAGCTGAAGTCTGATCAAAGTCACCCGCTGCAGGAATTTCATAAGTTCCAGCGTTATTTCTAATACAGTTCCACAAGTTAACAATCACAGATGCAGAACCTCCTGTCATCATCGCTTCAGATTCGTACAAGCAGTCCTTCATAGACATAATCCACGCAACATTTGTAGTTCCTAGCGCTATAACTGCTGCATTAAATCTAACGTTATCTAAAAAGACTTCGCTTCCAGCTTTAGATATATCAAAATTCATTCCGTCCATTGCCATGTCTTCGCTTAAGTTACCTTTAACATAAATGAATTCGTCAATTGTATTTGTAGTCTGATCACAATCGATTGAAAGCCCCGAATTTGTAGACATAGAGCAATTGATAATATCTACGTAAAGCGCACCAGTTCCTCCACCATCATTATCGATTTCCACTATGTCCGCACTTGCCGTACTATTTGTTATTTTTAAATTCTCTAACTTAACATAAGTAGCAGAAGTTCCTGTCGCAGGTTTATTTATCATAAACATACGATCAGCAACCGCACCAGTAACAACACATCTTCCTTTCCCTCTGATAGTAATATTCTTATTAAGAGTCATGGTCGCATCTGTAGTTACTGTATGTGTGCCAGGCTCTAGTTCAATTATATCCCCAGCTACTGCCGCAGTCACTGCGGCGTTTAAAGTTGCGTATGGAGCGCCTACTCCTGATTGACCTACTAAGTGAACAACTGGTGAAACATAAGCACCACCTAAGATAACTTCTGTACCTGTAGCATCCAAGTCACCATAAAGTAATGATTGATATGTTCCAGCAGTTTCATTAACACAGTTTACATGGTTCATTAAAACACTTGCAGCTCCACCTGAAATACTTGCAGCTGAACCATAGATTAAGTTTCTAAATGTGTAAATAGAAGCAACGTCTCCTGTTCCTAGCGCTATAGTATGTCCTGAGCTTAAGTCATATCCATCAACGCAAACAGTTGAGCCTGCCTTAGACAAGGCAAAGTTACAACTATCAAACGCTAATCCATAATGACCTATTACTCTAGCGTGAACATCAATTGTATTTGTAGTTTGGTCTAAATCTATTGCAAGCCCAGTCGCACCAGCAGTGAAAGAGCAATTACGCCACAAGATTTCAAGGTTTCCGGTTCCTGCCCCATCGTTGTCCACTTCAAAAATATCAGCAGAACTATTTGTATTCACAAAGTCAATATTCTCAAACTCCATGTATGTAGCTGAAGTTCCAGTTGCCGGTTTGTTAAGCATGAAAAGTCGATCAGCAACCGCACCAGTTACTGTACATTGTCCTTCACCTCTAACAGTAATGTTAAAGTTTAAAGTTACTGCTGCAGCAATAGTATGACTACCTGATCCCAATACAATAGTATCCCCAGCTACTGCTTGAGCTTTAGCTAGTTCAAATGTATTGTAGTATTCAGTAATTCCAGTAGCGCCAACTATCAATTTAACGTTACCTGCTTGACTTCCATCTGATATTGTTAAAACACCAGTATGATCAAAGTCACCATCAACTAGTTGTCTTTGAACGTTTGCAGTTTCGTTAACACAGTTGATAGCACTAACTAGTACACTTGCAGCTCCACCTGTAGTAATTGCAGCACTGCCGAAAATACAATCTCTGAATTGATAAATTGAAGCAACGTCTCCTGTTCCTAGCGTAAACGTTGAAGCTGAAGCACTCATGTCATACCCTTCGATATAAACATGTGAAGCCGCTTTAGCAAGAGCTAGGTTCATACTATCTAGTGTCAAACCACCTCTACCGTAAACTTCCAAGTAAAGATTGATAGTCGCTGTAGTGTGATCTAAATCGACAGAAACAGCAGATGCGCCAGCATCTATAGAGCAGTCCTTAAACACTACCTTCATATCCCCGGTAGCTCCGCCGTCTGTGTCTATCTCAAACACATCACCTGTAGCATGAGCGTTAGAAAATGCAATGTTTTCAAATGTAATTAAAGTGTTTGCTGTTCCGGCAGCGGGTTTATTTAACATGAAACCACGAGTTGCAATTCCTGTAGTTCCGCAATTTACAGCAACGTTACCTCTACCAATCATAGTCAAATTATAATTAATGGTATTTGTTGCTGTTAACGAATACGTGCCATCATCTATAATGATTACATCGTTTGCCTGTGATGCGGCAATTGCCGTTTCAAGATTGGTGTATTGATATGCGTCAGCGTCACTCCCAACCGTCTTGATTTTTGTTCCTTGCAATCCAGCATAATGCTTATATCCATTACTCATTTGGATCCCTCCTCCAAAAAAAGTTAAACTGAAGGAGAGTCTTGAATTCCTGAATTCAGATTTCTCCTACAGGTCGAATAGGTAAAGCCGTAACCCCAGTCTATCCGTATTATGTTATTCTTTTACTTTATCTTCTTCTTTAGGCACCTCTTTAATTTGTTTTAATGTCCCTAATGCCTTCATTAAGTTAGCTACTTCATGAAACTTCTGTTGTGCTAAATAGCTAATCAATTTTTCTAACAATTCCTTACTTATCATAAAATTCATGTAACGTCCTCACTTTGCTAAAATATTGCCTATAATTGCGCATGCACTAGTAAATAGTACCGATATAATCCATCTATTTACCTTAATCATGCTAATAATCTCTTTTTTTTCACATATAGGAAGTCTATCTTTTATAAACTCAACGTCCTTTTTAATAGACATAAGCTTTTTTTCAACAGACATCATCCATTCCTGATCTTTCATATAAATCTATCAAATCCATATGCTATGGCATTAAAGACATCAACACCCGAAGTTGTATCTTGTATCCTCATTATTAATTTATTAGTAGAACCGGCCTTTATATGTATGCCATAAGTTAACCCAAATATTTTTCTAAAGTCTAAGACAGGGGTATAGGCATCTGATATTCCTAAAACATTCTTAGCTCTAAATGAATCAGCGGCACTTCCGAAAGGTGGGTTCCCTTGAGATAATCTAACAAAATCCCAGTTACTTGTTAGTGCTTCATGAATAGTTATATCCCCTTGTGTTTCGTCTTCATAAAACAATTTGCACCCGGTTGCTAATGCTGCAACTGCTCCAAACTCTGTTAGTGTTGCGCCAGCATCAGCTATAACAAATGAAATAGATGTTATATATCTATCAGCAGTACTAGATCCTGCTATGTAAAAATCATGAGGTGCTGCAGCAGTGGCCACAACTTTCATATCACTGCTATCGGCGCTGTCTTTCATGTAACTTCTAAAGATCTTCCCTTGTGATTTAATTATTTTCGGTGGGAATGGGTTCACTATGGTATGTGCATTGCCAATACTATCAATTTGTAAATTACTACCATTGTTGACCCCATCTTTTAAAAATACTTCCATCATGAGTGGTAATATCCTGTAATTGTCACAGTTGCCGCTGTACCATCTGTTACATAATCAACTGCTACACATTTATTTGTACCTAAAACTATGGTTCCGCGAGTATCATGCGTAAATGTCTTATCTGCTTCCAGTACTACAGTTGCAACTATTCCGACAACTCCAATGGCATTAGTTGTTTCGTCTGTCTTCGCAGTTGCTTCAGCTACATTATTTGATGAGGTATTTAAGTTAACACCAGTAACTGCTGTCCCTGTAGGTGTTGTACATGCAGGTACATGTATATGCGCAATAGTTGCAGTGTCACTAGTCATGACAATACTATCTATAATAAGTTTTTTGCTAGTTGAAGTATTCTTCACCAATAAAATTGTATCCGCTGCACCATAATCATATGTAACCGATGTCCATGCATATGCTTCACCGTTTTCTTCTGACGCATATGCTATTTCAGGCTCTACAACAGAATATGCTCTTATCCTATTATCACTATCAACTCTACATCTACTGCCGGAACCCTTGCCATCTTCTATTTGAATTCCCATATTTTCTCCTATATTGTTTTAGCTACAATAAATGAAACCCTAGCATAAGCAACACCAGCAGCACTAGAGCCTGTATGATTTATCAAAAGCGCTTGTCCTCTTTTGAGAATGAGCGCTCCCTCCTTATTGTAGGTTTGCATTGAGTTAGCTGTATAATTTCTATCAATCTCTGTAAATGTTCCAGCTGTAACTATTCCTGTCCCACCTATGAATGTCCCTACAGCAGCGTTAGTACTACCTGCATTAACATTGGTAGGAACAATAGCAGCTCCGCCTGACGAATAAGTCCCTCCAATCTTTATAGAAAAATATGCGTTTTGATTTGTATCTGCTGCGCTTGCCGAATGAACTCTAATATATGTAACAATCATATCCTTGTCAGTAGAACCGTTTTGTAATAATAGAATAGTCTGTTCAGAAGCGGCAATATTTATCTCTTGACTTGCTTGGTACGCACTCTCTTCTGTGTGACTGACATAGTGTTGCGAAGAGATTGATATCGCTTCAACAGCAACCCTGTTTTTAGTAGTTACCTTTGCGAGATAACCACTCCCTGATCCATCCTCTATGAACATACTACTCTCCTAATTTTAATTTTAAATATTCTGTTAATTCTCTTAGCGTTACTAGAATCTCTTGCAGAATAAATTCTATCATCTTCTCTTGTCTAGTAGAATCATCTACTATATGCTTATCTCTTTGCCATTTCATAGTAAAACCTTTGTGACTTCTATTCTATCAACATAGCCACGGTCTCCTTCAAAATCAGTTTTCATTTGTAATTGTAAATATGGGATAACTCCATCTGTTTCAACAATAAGCAAATACCTATTACAAGCACACTCTGTTTTATGAAGTCTTACTTCTGCTTGATATGAATCTATTGTTTGTTGATCAATTGTTTTTATAGACAAAGGATATTCGTTAGTATCATCTTTATTAAGCTTGGCCACTGCCCTTATGCTCATATAATAACTATCATCTATATAAGCATCTAGCCAAATACCTACCTTGGAATACCCCCACATCTCTATTGGATCTCCAACATCCGTCCATAGAGTATCCACCAACTGCTCGGAAGATTCAACAACCTCCCTCATAACATTCATAGTCATACAACCGCCATTGAAGTCCCTGGAACTATAGGTAGATATTCGCAATAAAAATCTACATTGATATCAAATCCAGTAGCTCCTGTATAATTAAATTGAATATAATTAGTAACCGCAGTTTTTGGATTGACTATGAATTCATACATCCCAGTTGCTAACGTTTCATCTAGTCTTGCTTGATCTGCTTGTAGTAATTCAAATGTAGTTGCAGCGCTAGCATCTTTATAAAAGATAGAACCAGCTTCCATACTAGTTAAAACTCCATCATTCTTTGTTAACTGAATTGTATTAGTTCCATCATATAAAACAAATGAAACCCCAGTACAACTAGTTCCATCCGTGACTGTTTTGATTACACCGCTTAGCTTTACAATATGCATTGGAGATGTGAACGAAAATAAGTTAAGTGTTGTCGCTCCATCTTGATCTATGTCTTGGTTAGTTGTAATTGTTTTTAAGTTACCAGTTGCTAGTCGTATACTACCAATACTTCCCATTTTATCCCCCTAAATCCAAATTTTTGTTACTTCACAAGAATCTACTTGTGCATTAGCTCCACCATCTGTTCCTACCATTACTTGTAATTGAACATAAGGAGCTAGCCCAAAGGTATTTACCTCTAGAAAATAGTTGGCATCTCCATCTATATTGAATTCAGTATATTCAGGTTCCACTTTTACGTCAGATGCATTTATAGATCTAATAGGGAGATTGTATTCATTAGTTCCTGCTGGGTCTAATTTAGCTAATGCTCTTATGCGCATATTTTGACCGGAGTTTACATCAAGCTCTATAAAGATCCCCATTTTACTGAAACCTTTCATATCTAATTCTGAACCTAAATCTGCCCATGAAGTAGTGAAATCTTGCGCTGCGCTTATCACTGCTTCCCTGTGGTAATTATAATTTCTACCATAGCTCATTTGTTACCTCTTTTATATATGTAGTTTTTGGTCTATACTTTCCATATGAAAAATAATATCCTAGTAATTCAATTAGCATTAATCGCAGTCTTCACTCTCCTAACATACTTCTTACATTATTTCATATTTCCTTTGTGTATCTTGCTCATTACTTTTCCTTTTGTTATTTCTTCATACCAAAAAACACAAAAAAAATCATCAGAACTAGATACAAGAATAAAAGAACTAGAAACAAGTATGAACAATCTTCATTTGTCATTTAAATTACAAAAACAAAACAAATTATGAAATTTAGCATTGTTTTCTCTTTTACTTTCCTTTTACTCTTTTTTTACCTTTTGATTTACCTTTTGCTTTTCCGCATGGCATAATTTATTCCCTCTCTCTCGGCTTGAGTGTTTCTATCCCTGTCCTTACACCTGTTTGTTTCATATATGGAGATAAGAATTGTTTCTCTCCTAGAAAATCCATCATTCGTCTTGGTGCTTGTCCTGTCATCAATGCACCCTTCCATATTTTAGGACTACCACCAATAGCTCCTAAAGCTGTACCTAAAACAGGATACCCCTCGCCTGCTTGTGACCCAGCAAGACCTCCCAACGCAGCACCACCCAATGTTCTAGTAGTAGAAGTAGCGCCCCCAGACAACGGCCATGTAGGAGCTTTTCTTAACTGATCATATGATTTCAACATATTTGATGTCTTAGTCAAATCAGTTCCATATTTCTGATCCATCTCTTGTAATCTAAGCAATCTATCAGCACCCTCTTCCGAATCAATGCTTGCACCCTTAAGATATTTTTTTCCCTTCTTGTCAAAAACATGTTCCTTTCTAAATTTAGGGTCATAGCTCATTTTATTTTTTAATTCTGTTTCTAAAAACTCATAATCATCTAAAACATCACCCCAAGCATCAGCAATATTTCCTGCATTGGGAATCTTCTTTTCTAATTGATTGCTCAATTCTGCATTCAATCCCCTAGCTTTAGTAACTACTGTTTTATCAAACGCACTTTTATTAGATCGCGTAATATCCTTATATCCTTCCTCGTATTTTTTAAGAATCTTTTTAAGTTCTAATACTTTCTTAGCTTTAACCTGATCCCCAAGTTCCTCTTTAACAATTTTCCCAGTCTTACCCTTCCCTTTAGTTTTTTGTACTGTAACTTCAAAAAGATCTTTATACATCTTATCTAAATCAGAAACTAATTTAATTTGATCTTTATTTAATCCTTCTGTTTTCTGCCCTTGAGCAATAGAATTTCTTAAATCTATTAATTGATTTTTAACATTGCTAATATCTATATCTATATCTGCTTTTTGAAGTTGATCATAATCAGTACTTATCTTCTTTTTGGTAGCATTCAACTTATCATAAAAATTTCTTAACTTAGTTTCAGCATATCCTGCCATCCCCTTAGCTTTATCAATTTGCTTAATAATAGCTGGGTTTTCAATATAATCCTTGTAGACTTTACTACTGATACCACTCATTACTTCCGCAGCTTTCGCTGGAATATGTTTTGCCACTACATCATAAGCTCCTCCCATTAATCTTCCAGCTCCTTCCTTCGCTAATCCTCCTACCCCCTTTTCTCCAAATTTAGCTATACCTTTTTTAACTCCGGCCTTTGCTAGTTGCCCAGCACCAGCTCCTGTTCCAAACAATAAAGGAGATACAGCTCCAATACCACCTGATATTGCAACATCTGTTCCGCTAACCTCTTGAGGGATTCCAGCTAGTTGACCAATCTTTTGTCTTGCCGCTTCCATCCCAGCAGTAGTTGCACTACTCGCTGCCATCGCGCCAGGAATTGCGCCCGCTCCTCCGATAAATGGAGTTGCCGCAGCACCACCTAATGCTCCACCTATCCCAGCGGCAGTTTCTACTCCCCCAGACAAGATATCCCAACCAATGTCAGCTATGTCTCCAATAATATCCTTGGAGATCATTCCTGTGTCTGGATCTAAAACCTTAAATTTCCCTTCTTTTCCCTTATCTTTTATAAAATAACGTTTGCCGTCTGTTTTAACCTCTAATTCCGGATGCTCTTGAGTCAGATACCTAACAGTTGCCTCAGGTGATTGAGATAAGTTCTTTGCAAGCGCTCTTTCTTTGAAAGTAATTGCTGGGTGCATTACTTCCTCATAGTCTTTGCCACCATCTGAAGCTTGCGCTTCTTCCCAAGGTGCTAAATCTGAAGCTTGTGCTTCTTCCCAAGGTGCTAAATCAGGCATTACATCACCTCCCAACTTTCTTTCTTTTTAGGGTCTGCCCCTGGTTTCAATCGATATCTTTTTCCCTTATATGGCTTAATCACTTCCATAGGTGCCGCTTGTGCTTCAGGAATAATATTATTCAAAAGACTTCTTCCCTTCGGTCTCTCTTCGTCAGATTCTATGTTTTGGTATAACGGCCCTTTGTATCCAGATAGAGTACCTTGAGCATCAAAGACTCTTCCAGCATCTATTTTTGCTTGCGAAGCTTTCTTAATTTGTGCTATTAATCTCCCCACTCTTTCTCTATTAACTGATTCATCTAATTCAGGGTTGAAAGCTCTCTTAATTAATTGCTCTCCTTCTTTTTGAGCAAATTGACCACCTAATACTTGTCTTAAGTTTCCTTGCGCTACTTCTGCTACTAATTCTTGAATATTTACAGCCTCAGGGGCGTATATAGACTTCAATTGATCAGGTATCTTCCCCAACCATGGGCCGGAGATAGATGGAGCATCCTTAACTCCTTTAACTTTGGCATCTAGTGCATCATATACTTTTTGAAGCTGACTTAAGTTTTTATCAATTACAGTACTACCGCCTAATGTCTTAAACTTGGCCCATTCTTGTCCAAACTCAGTATCAACCTTTTCTTGGCCTTTGGTTAGTTTAGGTAGAACATTTTGTGCCTTAGTTTGTTCGGAACTAATTTGAGCTTCCATAAATCTTCGTTTTAAAGCTCTGTCCTTCTTCTCCTCTTCTATTTCTTTCAGTCTAGCTAGAGTAGTTGCCATTTGATTTTGCATCTTATACTTATCAAGTAAACCTTGGTAGTCTTCTGCTCCTCTAGTCTCTAAACCTTGCGCAGCTTCCTGCCAACCTTGACCTAACCCCGGAGACTTAGGTGTTTGTTTTGCCATGATCTCCGCTTGTGTTATAACAGGTCTTGATGCAACATCAGCAAAACTACCAAGGTGTCGCATCATTTGTGCTTGTGTACCTAAATTAGCTTTTCTCTCTTGTGCTGTATTTTGCGCTTGTGCCATTTGAGTTAAAGCTTTCATTTGTAACTCATATGGATCTATTTTGTATTCTGCCATTTTAATCTCCTAGCCTACATTTGAATATGACGGCCCAGTATAATTATAAGTATATGGGTTACCTGTAGGTTTAGGTGGTGGTTGAGCTCCATATATCTGACCCATCATCTGTCTATCCGCAGCTCTATCTCTACTTGCTTGATCGGCAGCTTGTTGAGTCATATACATTTGACCGGCAGTTCCAACTCCTGCTCCTATCGTATCCCACATCTGTCGTGCCCCCGCTGCCCCAGCTGCTCCTGAAGCATATATGTCAGGGATACCACTAGTTAATGCGCCAGCTCTTGCCATTGCTGTTTGACGTTCACTCTCCTGTTTTGCTAATTGATTTTGAATAGCTTGTTGCTTATTCATTAGTTGTGCTTGATTTTGAGTAGTAACGTTTGCTGCTTGAACACCTCTTCTAGTCGCAACATCTTCTTGAGCTGCCCTGTTTTGCATATCGATATTCATATTTTCAATCTGTCTTGCTCTTTCACTATTATTCCAAGCTAGTTGATTCAAGATATCTGCATTAGATCTAGCAACTCCGATATCTTGCTGCCTTATGTCTCCGGCCAATCCTGCTTGTTGCCCAGTTGCTGCAAGTCTCATCTTTGCATTTTCTGCGGCCTCCATTGCTTGCTGTTCAGCTAATCTTTCAGATCCGCCTTGAGATGCCATCATTCTTAATGCAGCTTCTATGCCAGTTCCACCCATGCCTCTTTGAGCAAGGTTTGCTATGATCGCTTCTTCTTGTCCTCTTGCTGATGTCTCTGCTAGACGTCTATTCTTCATGAAGTTATAACGATCTTGCGCTGATAATCCTTCTTCAGCTCTTTGACCCATTTCTTCTAGTGCTTGCATTTGAATTGCTCTAGTAGCTGGGTCAGTACTGATCATGTTCGCTTGAACTTCTTCTGCCGGAGAGTAAAGCAAAGGCTGAGGGCCTTTGATGTATTCAATCATTGCTGGATCATAACCTAATTCAGCAAGTTGAATTGGATTCATCTTGGATAATTCTGCAAGTGCTTCCTGTCTTAACCCGGATGCTTGAGATCTTGCAGCTTCGGATTCTTCTTTAGCTGCTTGATTTCCCATCATGCTAGAAAGTACTGAACCACCTACTATCGCAGCGGCTACTGGCCATCCCATATTAGGCCTCCTTTATAATATTGTTTTTTCATTAAACACCTACCCCTGCTCCGCCAGCATCTCCGGCAGAGCCTCCTCCTGATCCGACCCCACCGCCACTACTGCCGCCTCCATCACGACCTCCGCCATCACCACCACTACCATAAAGTATGGATGGTCTTATTTGTGGTAGATTTGTGTATGGTTGCCATACTGTAGTACCTGCTTGAGGTAGAGTTAAATATGTATTTCCGTATCGAGTAGCGATCTGCCCTGGAACATTATAACTAGCAAGACCTGCTTGTTCAGCTGTTTGCCCATATGGTAATTGAGCAGAAGGCATTCCAAGAATTTGGTTGATTCGATCTCTTGCTTTTGCTTCTGCTACTTGTCTTTCTACTCGTTTATAATCATTCATAAATCCAGGAGCATCGAATGACCATTCACCAGGTTTAAATACTTCGGATCCTGTATAAGATCCATATTGTTCTTCAGGTAATAATCCGGATAAAACATTGTATGTATTTAATTGTTCAGGAGAGTATAAAACATTTGCAGCAGTATCCATTGATGGGGTTGTATATTCTGCTCTATTTAGGAAGTTCATCGGGTCTATTCCTGCTACATGTTGCAGTTGATATTCCGGCATACCTAACGATGGCTTATTTAATCCTGGCATCATTTCATAAGGTTGATATTGTTGAGCAGCGCTCCAATAGTCTTGTCCCATTATTTGTTGTGGAGTCATAGCAGATTGCTTAGCTAGTTCAGCTCTTTGTTTTTCATATGTATCAGTAAGCTTTTGTTTCTCTCCACTTAGAAACCCACCAATTCCTTCATACCATTGTTTGCCTTCATCGGAGAATTGTTGTTTAGTTGCTTCCTGTTGTTGACCTACTTCAGTTCTTTTTGCTTCTAATGGTTGACCTACTTCTGATTGAAATTGCTGTTGTAGTTGAGTTGGGAATTCTTGCGCAAATCCTTTTTGCCCTCTAAGTAACATTTCATCCATTTTTTGCATGCCTGGTGTATAAGCGGCACTTGGTCTTTCAATATCTCCATACCAATTCATAACAGATTCAAAACTACCTGGTTGCATATTCTTATATGGAGACTGAACTCCTGGTAGCAATTCTTGTGGTGTAGCAGAGGGAGTATATGATTGATCCAAGAAACTTCTTAGATTACTTGCCTCTCCACCAGTTACTCCATCTTGAAGTATTCCACCAAATCTCTCTTGAGAATATTGTTCAGGTGTAGGCATAGATGGGAGAGCACTTACTTGACTTTGCAGTTGTCCCTTAGCTTCACCTAATTGTTGAGAACCTCTTTGTGTCATTCTACTTTGAACATTTGGGGTCTGAGGATTCGCAGCTAAAAAATCTTGAATGTTGTACCAACCGCCAGGTTTCCCAGCTGTAGTTTTTTGCTTGCCACCTATCGTAGCACCTGCCCCTGCATAACCACCGCCTCCTGATATTAAGTCTCCTTGATTGCCCGATGATAAAAATGCCATATTTACTCCTAACCTAATATTATAAATTTAACATTGCCGCTTGTAGTTCCCCCGCCGGCAAACTCAATTGTTATTCCTATGGTTGAATTATCAATCTCTCTTGTATGCCATTCAGATATTCCATAAGTAGTTGCAGGTGTAACACTTGGAGTGGCAACGATCATAATTCCAGTAAAAGATGAAAGACTATGAGATACCTCTAACTCACTTGCGTGAGTGAATATGTATTCCTTTACTTCGCAATAAAAGTTTTCTCTAAATGTTAATCTATTTCTAAGTGCACCAATAACTGAGTCTAGAAATTGATTGAAAGGAGACAGCATCTTTTCAAACCACTTAGGAGCTTCAGAGAAATCTGATTTTAAAAGTTTTCTAACACCTCTTACTACTGCCATATATTCCTCTAGTTTTGATAACGACTATCAACAATATCGAAAATTAAACTATACCCATTCAAGTCTATTCTTTGTTGAGGCATAGCATGAATTATATCTAAGTAAATATGACTTCCTCTAGAATGCTCATCAGGGACTAGTATCAATGCCTTGTCTGTTATTCGTCTATCACCCCAGTCTCCCAACCAAATACCTTCCCATAAACTATTAGATGTCTCATCTACTGTAGTAGTTACCGCTGTCTTGTCAGCATCAGTAGTTGTATTAATATATAATTTACTAATAGATGTCTCGTCATCATCCATGAAAATGGTAACCTTGTCATGAAACTTCTCGTATTCAGGGTAACCACAATGAATTATTTGATACTTTAATCTACTATATATTCCAGGCTTAATTGTTATAGCGTTGGTAACTGTACCCCCGGCAGTATATGCGTTAGTGAATGTACTTCCTATTAGATCAAAGTTAGTCGCATCTATAACAGTTATAACCCAGTCTCCATTAGCTTCAGTGGTTCCGGTAACTGATGCAATTGTTATGCCATTATATGTAGAAAGACTATGAGCGGCAGTTGTAGTAACTCGTATCAAACCGGATCCATTATCAGCACAAGTACTTACATTCAAATTAACGTTTGCATGGAGAGAAGTTACACTCGACAGAGTCACGCTTGATGTAGTATCAAAAGAAGTTACTATCTTAGTTAGTGCTCCCTGTGTTAGCATCGCATCATTATGAATAGTTATATTAGTGCCTAAAGTTACTGATTTATTTGTAATGTCTATTGCAGTAATAGTATTTGATATGTCAGGGAGAGTGTAGTCTGTAGTAGCTAAGTCTTTTCTTTCCTTTAACAATCCATTGCCTGTCAGTGGTGCCGTATATTCAATATCATTTACAACTACCCCCATCGAAACGTGAGTATCATTGGTGTAGACACCAAACTTTCTTTGTGTCCATGCAAGTGTAAATACGTTATATTCCTTAACTATATCATTTGAGGTAGAATCTTGATCTAGGTAGGTAGCAATCTTATATGCTTTTTCAGAATCATAGTACCAAGCATATCCGTCATTATCAAACCCTGATACTTTAACCGGCCTTAAATCATTTTTCTCGTTATCTCTACCTATAATTTCAACCCCAACATCACTTATTTTTGCATATCCAGAAGAGGTCATCATATAAATAGCGTTTTCACCCTTAACTATTGAATTCTTTTGAATACATTCAACTGTTCCATCAAATTCATCCCAGTTCCATGATGTTTCAGACTCTCCGGTAAGTCTCCAAACCCCGTCTTTTTTCTTAATAACAAACAAAGAGTCTCTAAGACCTACTACTTTAAGAATTGGGTCATCTGCACTACCTATTTTTTTTATGTTAATTAATGGGACAGCTTCAGGTTGGTCAGCTTTTGACCACATTATGGCATGTTGAAAGTCGTCATTTGTTGAGATGTATGTTGTGCCTGAAGTAGGCATGGTAGGACCAAAGCAACCGCCGGTTGCTGTAGAGTTTGCTGTTAAATAGAACGCTGCTGCACCTAATGACTTAGCATCAACTTCCATTTTACCCACAGGATCTGTGCCACTAGAATTATAATGGCCATCCCAGAAAGTATTAGAAGTACACAAATTAATAGTCCGAACCAACGATTGCGCAGTCTTCGCAATGTTTTGCGCATCCGTGCCCTGATTGGCGGTTTTATATAGCAAGAATCGTGGCGTAGCCCCGTAGTCTTCATATAAGTCAACCGTCCCCCCTGAGACATATGCGTTACTAAAAGTCGATCCGACCAAGTCAAATGTGGTAGCAGCAATTGCAGTGACTTGCCACGTTTCATTTGCTTCAGTTGTCCCCGTTACATCGTATATTCTTACATAGTCTCCTGTAGTGAGACCATGATTCTTACTTGTCGTAATTCGGATCAACCCAGCGCCATTATCCGCAGCTCCCGCCACCCCTGCGCCTAAATTATTGATTCGAAGATCAACGGTTCCACCAGATGTATATGGGTTTGCAAATGCAGAGCCTTGCAAATCAAATGTGGTTCCTGCCACAGCGGTGATAGTCCAATCCCCATTAGCTTCGGTGGTTCCAGCTACACCAGTTATATTAATACAATCATCGGTTGAAAGTCCATGATTTCCTGAAGTGGTAATACGTACTAAACCACCTCCGTTATCTGCTGCCCCGGTTATCCCTGAACCTATATTAGTAGTAAATGCATAGCAACCGAATACGATGGAATTAGTACCATTATTTATGGTAATGGTACTAGTCCCTGAAGTTAGATTTGTGGTGGAAATTAATGCTGTATATAATCTCTGCTTATTCTCTATATTACCAAAGAATGTGTATCCTTTAAAGCTAGTTATTGAATTAGACAACGGAGGTCTTTCATTAGAGTTTTCTATGCCCTCTTGTGTCGTATTTGTATATAGCGAAGCTCCTCTCCAATCATCAGCAAGAATGTCATTAAATTCTAGTATTCCAGATGAAATTTCTGCTGAAGTAGGTCTAGCTTGATATACCAGTTGGTAATCTTCAGGAGGGGTACCTGTATTTTGACTAGATCTATATACCTTGCAATAATAACTAGTAGTAACTGATGTAGGAATATAAATTCTTAATTCAACTGCTCTATCCGCCCCAGCACTATTTGTGATATCTTGTCTTTCACTTGGAGCTCCATCAACTATGTTATTATTATTATCCTCTATAGACCAAACTACTCTATATGAAACCGTATATCCATTTGTTAGCCAGTTTATAGAATCTATAATCCTAGTATCAAAACTAAGACCTTTTGGTGCCCCTGTTGCTATATACTGACTTCCCAAAGTATCTGATTTATATATTCCTGACCCAGTAGTTATATAATGATTACTTTGTAATTCTAATCCTTGGATCTTGTAGTTAGTTTCAGGGACAGTGTATGTTCCTGTGATTTGAGAGAATGTCCCTGACCCATCACTGTCATAATACAAAGTACTATTTCCCATATGACAGATCAATCTATCTTGATATTGAAGAAGTTGAGCTATGTTTTGAGAAGGCAGCCCAGATCCATATGCTGCCCTACCTCTTACTTTTGTATAAACATTATCTCTTATGCATTTCCAGTTTTCAACTGCTACAGCAGAGCCCGAAGGAAGAGTTAGATTATTCCCATGAATGTTTATACCTGTCTTTTCGTGCAATGATCTTATTTCAGGCATAATTTTATCTCATTAAGTTTAATATATAATTGTTGCCAACTATCTTTTTAGGAGAGTCACCAACTCTCTTAGAAGCTCTATCTCTCATTCTTTTAATCATGTTTCCCAAGGAAACAGACTGAGTCTGAATTCCCTTTTCATCGTTAGAAGCTATTAAACATCTAACTGTTCCAGCTTGCGCTAAAATAGGATGAAAGTCTTCCGGAATATTCGGGTATGGCGTCTGTCCTGTAATACATACATAATCATTCGCAACAGGAGCTCTAGCAAAATCTGATCCGTATGTAACTGTGATCACACTTCCTGACACAGAAGTAGTTACCGCTCTAGCTATGATATTAAAAGGATTAGACCCACTTATAACATCACAGGTATCCCCATCTGATATAGGGACAGTATCAACAGTCATTTGATAATCTGTCCCAGTATCAGTAACCGAGGATATTTTTCCACACGAAGTGGGAAGAACTAATTCATTTTGTATTCTAACTAAATCAAACCTAAGACTTCCGCTTACACTCGATCCCATATCAGGAACAGTTACAACAGAATTACCCATTAGATATACAGCTGAAGGAGCAGTCGCACTTGTTATTCCTTCATAGTTAGATCTTTGATCCCTTGTAATAATAGGTAATCTTGTATAGTTCGAGTTAGAGTCTAGATATCCTATCGCTTCTAACTTCCAACCTACCGCAGATACAGGAATGCTATAGCTACTTTGACTAGCTACCAACGATGAATCAATAGTAGTTACAAAGTAATCCTGTCTCAATGCAAGCAACTCCCCAACTATAGTCAACTGAAGCTCTTCATTCAGAAATGTTAGAAAATCAGTATTTGAAAATCTAACCTGACTCGCAGGAATAGATGCATTCCTCCTCATCGCTGAAATCAAATCTGATGCGTTATATTTCATTTTTTACCTTTTTTGGTTGCCTTAGGCGGTGCCCCCATCTTGCCTTCTCCCTTTTTAGGGATAGACATCAAACGAGTTAATGAAAGACTAACTACTTTAGGTTTCTTCTTTTCTTCTTCTTCGTAATCATCATCATCATCAATTCTTTTCTTTACTTCTTTAGGCACCGAGCTCACCGCTTTCTTAGTATCAATATCTTCCAACAATGATGGCAAAAGCATATTAGCTAAATCTTGTAATGCCATATGTCTAGCTCTTTGTTTCATGCAACTCTCCAAGATGCTGTTTCCATAGTTCCTGTCACTAATCTAAACGCTGCATAAACAGGAGCACCAGAATCGTCAGTATCAAATGTAAAAATAGTTGTTCCATCTTCTGATTTAACCAACGTATTAGCAACAGATGAGTTAACTTGATGTTTTACAACTATCAAAGGATTGTTAACATCTATATATTCCCCAGCTCTACTCTTATCGTATCTTGCCAAGGTAACATGATCTTCTGCTGTGTCGATACACCATACCACCTTGTCACCTTCACAAGTTGAAGCTTCTGTTAAAGTAACTTCTCTCCTTGATGATTCGTTAGGTATGTAAGTACTAGACGCGTATAGATATGCCATAATTAAACTCCTTGTTAATCTCTCATTTCTTTTAATATTCTAATAAAAAACTTTTTTAAAAAAGGCAACCCAATATCATTCATTGATGTCCAGCCATTTATAATATCGTAGGCCTGTTTTAGTTCCGCTATCTCTGTAGCTCTATCCGCAGCTTCTTGGAGCTCCGCTTCATATGCCGCAGTAACATCTTCAATCGAATATTCGTATTCAGGTCTAAGTCTTGCCCAAGTCTCATACTCCGCTGGAACTGTCTCGAAAATTGGATCTCCGTTTCCGTCAACAGCTTGAACAGGTTGACCTTCCCCATCGAGTACAGGTTGTCCTTCTCCATCCAGTTCCCAAACAGGTCTTTCATATTCTTCTTGTATAAGTTTTTGATATTCTTCCTCAATGAGGAACTCTAAATTTAAAGGACATGAAGCTCGAGACATATGTCTTTCCCCAGCACCCCACAACCCGTTCTTTACTTCTTGCTTTGCAATCCAAGCATTCATTTTTGTTTCGTCATAGAATGCTTGCTCGAATGCTTGTCCAGTTACCAAGTTAGAGCCGCTTACTATTTTTTTCATTTAAAATCCTATTCTGTGAATTGACATCCAGTTATACTCTTCTCCTGCAACAAGTGATATTGCAGCATCACTATCTTGAGACACCCTAATATCTACATAATCACCTTTGTTTAAGTAAATATCCGTCGATCCAAAAAGACCCACAAGTATTGTTGTATTGACTGGTATTCTGTAATAATCTAATTCGGCTGCAAACGATCCATTTTTATAAAGAACTAATTCTGCTGTCTCTCCGGTCTCCCAGTTCGCAGAACTAGCAAGTAACACCCCTGCTTTTACTGAAAACCTTCCACTGATATTCGCTGTGGCCTTAAAGCTGGCTCCTGTGGTTACGATTCCGTGCGTATCATAACCCCAAGTGGTACTATCAAAATCTACAATGTGATAGCCACCAGTCGCAATACTCTGACCAGCATCCGTATCATATCTCGCAGCAACTAACTCGTTCGCAGCGATTGCAGATGGGCCGGAGATTCGGTGAATGGATATATAATTCCATTCAGCTGTCGCTATTAGATTTATATTGGCCCCACTTCCTTGATAACACCTAATATCAATATAATCACCTTTATTTAATTCAATATCTGCAGATCCATTTAAAGGAACGGTTAATGCCGCTTGATCAGACGAATCACATTCAAATCTATCTAGATATGAATCAACTGCTCCATTCTTGCATACCATTAAATATGCTATTTCATCAACATCCCATGCTGCATTATCCGAAAGCAATACACCAACATTTATGTTATAAAAACCATGAATAGGAGCAGTAAATTTCCAATCTTGTCCTGCAAAATTAGTAAAACTTACAGCATTATGTGTGTCATATACTAAGTCTTCAAAACAAACAACTTCCGTTGAAGCATTTGTCATCTCATCGTTATTATTTGTTTCATATCGTGCAGCTACAATCCGCGTCTCATCTTGGTCTGACATTTGAACAGAACTATCCCATCCTAGAATTGGAACATTAAAATAAATAGATAATGTATCATTGTTTGCAAAAGTTATTGGACTAGATTCATCTACTAATCCATTTATTGCTCCTCCAACATTATCTCCATGTATTATTTGTATAGAATTTGTATCTGCATAGTTAGCTTGAATATTATAGGCAAATCCTGTAGCATCATTTATAGTTCCATATCCTAAAGAACCTTTATTACCAACAGCTGTTGCTAATTTTGCAGTATCCATAGTATATCCAGATGGAATATCTATAGAAAGATCTGTAGAATCGGGAGCTCCAGATAATGCTATTTGAACTTGTCCTTCCATATTACTTCCAACTCTTCTCCAAAATCCTGTATAAGTAGAATTAGAAGACCATGATCCAGTAGGAGTATAACTAGTCCAATCTGTTATAGGCGCACCAAAGTTCCTAGCACTCGGCCCTACCTTAATATTATCTATATTGATTGTATAAGCTGCAGCATTAGTTGAACTTACGTGAAAGATCAACCTATAGTTAGTATCAGTATCATCTGTTTGAAACTGAGCATAGTACCTACCGTACTCTCCTGCTTTAAGTTCCATCGGAACTGGCTCTATAAGAGTACTTGAATCCGTATTGTATATATACACAATCACATCATCATCTGCATAGTTAGCTGACGTAGTTGCGTCAAAGCTTATTGATAAAACAGAGTGAATATCAGCTGGGTCAATTGTAAAATTATAGCTTGCGCCTTCTCCTTGTCTGTCAGCTGCGTCCTTGGTAAGTACAAATTCCCCCGCCCCTCTTAATGGCGTAGTTGTATCTCTCGTCCAAGTCACGGTCGGCGCTCCACCTGACCCATCGACAGGGACAGATCCTGCCGCATCAGCGTAGGCACTCCAACCTGTAGTATCAACTTCAGCTCCACCATTAGTTATATAGTTGATACCTCCCTCTGAATTAAACGCTGTCCAACCTCCACCACCTGAATTGTATTGCAACTCTCCGCTTAAGTTTCTGATTCCAGATATACCACCGGTGTCATCTCCAAACTTAACTGTTTGAGTAGTAGCATTAGTAGCTGACCCACTGCTAACAATTACAGTTTCATCCACAGAATTTATATTTATGTTGCCACTAGTGGTAGTGCTGAGGGTTAAGTCAGCACTATCATTAGTGACTAGGGGGGTATCAATGTCCGTAACGCAAGTTACAGTCGTAAAATTTACATCAGCATCTGACGTTGTATCCTGGTTTACTCTTGCACTAGTTCCTTCTATTGTTAAAGTAGCAGCAGCATTGTTAGCGTTAACAATTTTTGTTAGCTGTGCAGCAGTGCCTTCGCCTTCTACTTCAAAATTTTGTTCATCCAGGGTTATTGTTCCGGCGGTATCTTCTGCGACTATTGTTACATCAGCTCCATCTCCGATTGTTAGATTCTCTGACAGAGTCACAGTTCGAGAGGCATCGTCTGTACCAATTACAAACTTTATAGTATTGCCAGAACCTATTGTATCTTCAACTTCAAAGGAACAATTATCTAAAGTGACAGAGCTGGCCGCGTCTTCTGCGGTAAGTGTAATATCAGCTCCGTCACCTATGACTAAGTTTTCAGATAATGTCACTGTCCTTGAGGCATCATCTGTCCCTATAATGAATTTAATTGTATTGCCTGAACCAACTGTGTCCTCTACCTCAATACTACAGTTGTCTAGAGTTATAGACCCAGCAGCATCTTCTGCTGTAATAGTAACAGCTGACCCATCCCCAATAGTAAAGTCTTCTTGGAGAGTTACTGTCGTATTGCCAGCTTTAGCAGAGGTGAACTTCCAAGTTCTTTGAGTTCCATCAGTATTCTCTACTTCAACATTAGCATTATCCATTGTAAATGTACAAGCTGCGTCTTCTGCAACTAGTGTTACATCTGTTCCGTCACCTACTGTTAGATTTTCGGAGAGTGTAACTGTTCTAGATGCATCATCTGTGCCAACTACAAATTTAATAGTATTGCCTGAACCTATTGTATCTTCGACCTCTATAGAGCAATTATCTAGAGTTATAGATCCAGCAGCATCTTCTACTGCTATCGTTAGACCATTGCCTGTAGCTGTTACATCTGCGGCAAAAGAAAGCGTCCTTGCGCTATCTGATGAGTTGATCAACTTAAATAATCTTGTAGCTGTTCCCTCACCCTCTACTTCAAATGATTGCTCGTCTAGCACAATTGAGCTAGCTGCGTCTTCTGCTGTGATAGTGACGTTATAACCATCTCCAATTGTGAAATTCTCTGCCAGATCAAGCATTCTGGCACCATTATTGCAATCAATAGTTAATATTCTATCTGCTGATAATGGTGTAGTTGAGTCCGATTGTATAACTAAGTTATACGCAGCAGTTGTTTGATCTTGGATTTTTACCTGCTCAACCATTTGAGATTCACCGCCAAAGAATACCGAGCTAGTATCATAGGCAATAAATCCTGTTATAGCACCCACGTCTGATCCATTTAAAAATAGACCTGACGAGAATGTTCCGTCTGCTTTTATATTTAAATTTATTCTTTCTACAGCAGCAGCAATTTCTAGAGCATAAGTAGGTGTTCCTGTCCCTTGTGTTATTTTTACATTTTCCAAAGTAACACCGGATGCGCTTATTTTAACTACCGCGCCAGTAGCAAGGTTATCACCTTGTATATCAACACCCTCACCTTGACCTATTATAGTCAATGCCTTGGTTATATCTATTTGAGCTGCTGGCTCATAAGTATTTTCTAATATATATATACGATCATTTGCAGATACTGCCGCTATCGCTGTAGCAATATCTGAATGTGTTGCAATGCCAGCAGTAACATTTGCTGCTGTACCAACAATTGCATCATAAGTTGCTGTTTGATTTGAAGTCGGTGCCGCATTTATCGCTGTAGTAACATCATTTGCCCAAGACGTTACTTCTCCATAGAGATCAGAATCCCCTCGTTGAGGGAAAGTTCTTGCAGTCCCTGATTTAATCGTCATGCTAATTGACATACTCGTTCCCTCTAAGAGAAGAGGGGGGCTAACCCCCTCTTAAATTACTATGAAGTAGCGTTTACTATGCCACTTATAATACGTCCTTGACATCTCATGTCAGTGAACACTGATGTATTCCAGTACAAGCGTGTTTCTATCAGTTTGTTATCCCAAAAGCTTTTTATCTCTTGGTTCTTATAATTTCTTATAAGCTCAGCATACCTTTTCACCCTTATCAGGGGCCGGGGACTCGTGGAGGGATTATATTCTATTTCTAGGTTCACCCTCTATGCGTTGCGCGTGTCAGAGATGTTAACTTCTGACTTCCGCTCGGATTCCCTTACCATTTCTCCGGCTTAGGGTTCCCGTTTTTTCCCCAGTTCT
>Ga0180437_10001901_pt1 | contig 34739 bp, 27 predicted proteins | sample SS_ome_4_FD_132410 | JGI IMG/M metagenome (GOLD analysis project Ga0180437, IMG submission 132410) | Hypersaline lake sediment archaeal communities from the Salton Sea, California, USA - SS_3_D_1 metaG | ecosystem: Environmental > Aquatic > Non-marine Saline and Alkaline > Hypersaline >... | reverse complement strand
GAAGATCGATCACTTCGTTCGCCATCACAACACACAAGCTAAACCTTTCATCTGGACCGCAACCGCCGATTCCATCCTGGCTAAAATCAAAAGACTATGTCAATATATTTCCGAGACGCAACATTAGGTGACTTACCAGTACGGAGTAGTGCTTCTACCATAGGTTTTATTGTCTATGGAACAGAACGGAGATTATATATTTTACGGGAGATGACTACGGCTGCATCCTTTGCGCCTACCTTCTACGGTAATCTCAACTCATGTATAATCCAGGTTAATAAACAATGCCACATCCGAACACGTAATAATTAGGGAGCGAACATGAGAATCGGATACAGTCTGATAGTGATCTTCACGGCCGCCATCACGGCCGCAGCCTGCGGACCCCCCGGGCAAGCCGGAGCCCGCTGGGCTGGGACCGTCACCGAGGAAAACGGAATCCGAATAGTTCTAAATCCTGAAAAGCCGCTTTACGGAGAGTTCGCGTTCGATCTGGAGACCGACCTGATTCTCGGCGGAGACGGTGAAGAGAGCACCATCTTTTACGAGGCCCGGCGAATGGCGGTGGATGAAGAGGGGAACATGTATGTCCTGGATTCCGGCAACCACCGCATCCAGAAATTCGACGGCGAAGGAAATTTTCTGCAGACTATAGGCAAGGAGGGCCAGGGGCCGGGGGAATTCGAAAACCTGTCGGCCATCTTCCTTGCCGGCGACGGAACGTTTTATGCGGCCGACGGCATGCGGGTGCATAGATTCAAGCAGGACGGGACTTTTTTGAGCAGCATTCCCCTGACCAACCGCATCACAGATTTCTGGGTCGCGCCGGATGAGCACATCTACGGGGTGGAAGTCCGAAATACGGATCAGGGCCGGCATCGGTATCTGGTTAAGCTCGATCCGGAAGGGAAGGAACTGGAAACGCTGGCCGATTATGCGGATGTGCAAGCGGTCGACCGGGAAAACGAGGGCTTCAGGATGCGGTATGTCATCATGCACCGCTACAATCCCCTGCTTTATCTTATCCCATCTCCCGGTGGCGGATTCTTCTACACTCATGCCGCCGAATACAGTCTCTATCAATGCGATGTACGGGGCGAAACCGAGTTGATTATCAAAAAGACCACCGAGGCGGCACCCATTACCCGACAGGAACAAGACCGGATCATCCAGGACATCATGGATTACGTCAACGCCAGAGGGAGGAACGTTCCCGAGGATATCATCCGTCAGGGCTGCCGGTTCCCTCCCACGGCACCCTATTTCGTGGCGGTCGTGGTCGATGACCTCGGACGCCTCTACATCCGCCGGCTCAAATCCTCGCTGGATGAAAGCGAGGCCCAGGTCCTGGATATTTTCGGGCCGGAAGGACATTACCTGTATCAGGTGACGACCGAGGTCCGGCCTTCGGTGATCATCGGGGGACGGCTCTACGAGTTGAGGGAGGATGAGGAGGAAGGGACCATACAACTCAGACGCCACCGGATCAAAAACTGGGAGTCTCTTAGTAACGGTACGGAATAATTCGGAACGTTCAGCTCTACCATCAGGGTGATTTCGCCCGCGGTCTCAGGTTTCGGCTCCAGGACGAATTGATAAAAGGCTTTTCCGCGCTCAGGCCTTGGGATGGGCGCGGAACCAGTCCACCGTGGCCTTGACGGCGGTTTCCAATGGGGTGGCCTGGAAATCGAATCTCTGCTCGAATTTGGAGTGCTCCATAACCAGCGGCTCTTCGAAGAGATACAGCATCTCGATGAGCTCTTTCATGACGGGATTGAACTTACCCAAGAGTTTGATCAAAATCCCGGGAACCGCTCGGATTTTCGGCTTGTGCCCCGCCTCGTTATACACCATTTCGACAAATGCACGAGTGGAGACGGTTTTGGGGCTGGGGATATGCCAGGTTTGCCCCAAGGCTTCGTCTCTTTCTCCCAGCAGGACCAATGCCCGCCCGATGTCGGGGACGTAGGTCAAGGTATGCGGCATATCCGGGTTTCCCAGGACCTGGACCTTCTTTCCGGCCAGGGCGGGGTAAAACACCCTCTCTCCCATGGCCGACAGCCGCGCCTCGGGACCGAAAAAATCCGAGGCCCGGGCACTGACCGCACGCACCCGGCCGCTTTCGTGCGCGGACATCAGCTCTTCCGCCATCCGCGCCCGGATCATTCCCTTGCGTGTGGTGGCATCATAGGGCCGTTCCTCGGTAAGCGGCTTTCCCCGGGTGAGGCCGTACATGTAGAGATTCTCCATGGACACCAGTTTCGCTCCGGAAGTCGCGGCCCCCACCAGGATTCCGTTCTGCAGGTCGGGAAAAAGCTCCGGCCATTTATGATAGGGAGGATTGGCGCAATTATAGACCACAGCGGCACCTTGACACATTTTGCGCGTGACCTCCAGCTCGGACGCATCCCCGGCATGCAGCTCGACTGCCTCCGGCACCTCGGCCCGACCGCTGCGGCTGACCATCCGTACTTTTTTTCCTTTGGCGACCAATTCACTCATGACCGCCAGGCCGACGGGACCGGTCCCGAAGATCACATGGAGTTCCCCTTCGCTCATCCTGACCTCCTGTATGCTGATTAATACCATAAATCCACCGAAACTCCAACCTGCGTGAATATCCATGGTCCGGCGCAGAGCGCCATCGCAGGGTCTCGAGCTTCAATAAAGAGATACGGTCCTCGACCGGAGTAGGTTTTTAAGAGGATGTGTGCAGTCCCAAATAAGGCCCTTCAGGCCGATTGAAATCGGATAATCGATGAAATATGATGGAATTTGGGAGGGTCCCATGGCCGAGCGTCTGAAAGACATGTTCTTCACTCGGGAATCGATGGCACGCTTCGCAGATGCCGTGCGCAAATTCTATCCCGAGTTCGATGAGCCGCGGTTCTTCACATTGGTGTTTGACGAAACCTTCGCCGCCAAAGAATTGATGGGCAGGATGAGCCACACCACCCGCTGTCTCAAACAAATCCTGCCGGAATCATATGCCGAGGCGGTCGAGATCCTGGAGCAAGCCGCTCCCTACGTCAAAGGATTCGAAGGCCTGTGTTTGCCCGATTATGTCGCTCAGTTCGGTCTGGACGACTGGGAGCGTTCCCTTTCCGCCTTGGAAAATATCGGGCGGCACATCACCGGGGAGATGGCCATAAGACCGTTTCTGGATAAAGACCCGGATAAAGTTATCCCCTACCTAACGGCCTGGGCCGAAGACTCCAATGTCCATCTGCGTCGGCTGGCGAGCGAAGGAAGCCGCCCGCGCCTCCCATGGGCCATGGCATTGCCGAAATTTAAAAAAAATCCCACTCCGGTCCTGCCGCTTCTTGAGAAGCTCAAGGACGACCCGTCCGAAGACGTGCGGCGCAGCGTGGCCAACCATCTCAACGACATCTCCAAGGACAATCCGGACATCGCACTGGAGGTCTGCGGCCGCTGGTTCGGGACATCGGAAAAGACCGATCGGATCGTCAAACACGCCTGCCGGACCCTGCTCAAATCCGGTCATCCTCAGGCCCTGCGGATCTTCGGTTACAGCGATCCCACCGACATGCACATTCAAGACTTCGATCTGAGTACGGATACCATCGCCATCGGAGACGAGCTGAACTTCTCTTTCGATCTGCATCTTCCCAAGCCGGGCAAGGTGCGGCTGGAATACGTCATCGGATATGTCAAGGCCAAGGGGAAATCGTCGGCTAAAGTGTTCAAACTCACAGAGAACACCTATGCGGCCGGCGTCCATTCTTTTAAGCGCAGGCATGCATTCGCCGACATGTCGACCCGCACCCACCGCCCGGGCGCACATCACATCGCCATCCATGTCAATGGACAGGAGAAGGCCAAAGCATCCTTTGAGCTGGTGTAACGGTGAGCGCGGTTTATTCCGGGGCGCGATTTCCCTCATCCGGCCCGCGCTCCTTCATCACCGGGCCCGCATCCTTTTCATCCGGCGGGTGTTCCGAACCTGGGCGGCGAGAATGCTCGATATATAGATCACGGCAATGATCAGGACGATGATGGGGCCGGGAGAAAAGTTGATGAGATAGGAAAGGAAAAGCCCTGAAATGGTGGCAAAAAGCGTAATCAGGGAAGACGTTAGCATCATGCCTTTGACCGTCTTGTGAAACAGTTGGGCGACGGCGGCGGGCATGGTAAGCAGAGCGATCATAAGCACGATACCCACCACCCGGATGATGGTGACAACAGTGAGTGCGATAAGTCCCAACAGGATAAGATCGACGACCAATACGGGAAGGTTCCGCACCTCGGCATATTCTTCATCGAAGGCCACGGCCAGGAAAGGATTGAACATCAGCAAAACCGCGATTATGATGACCAGGTCCAGGACGACGATCATGATCAGGTCGACTGTGCTGACCAGCAAAATGTTTCCGAAAAGGTACGAAAAAAGATCGGTGGCATAACCGGGAGTCAAAAACATAAACACCAAACCGACCGCCATGCCGGTGGCCCACAGGGCGCTGAGCAGCGTATCGAGCCGGTTGCGGGCTTTCTTCCGGAAAAAGGCCACACTGGACGAGGCCGCCAGGCTGAAGACCACCGCCCCGATCAGAGGATTGGCATGGAAATAGTAGCTGATCCCCAAACCGCCGAAGGCGGTATGGGCGATGCTCCCCGCGATCAGGGACATGCGCTTGACCACGATGTAGGTGCCGATCACACCCGCGGCCAAGGAAGCCAAAACGGCGATGAGCATTGCGTTCTGAAAAAACTGGTATTGAAGGACGTTGGTAATTTTAGGCCTCGCAGATTCTTTTCATTTCCAACGAGTCGATTCCGTGATACCGCAACCCGTGGGAATCGCACTTGTTGATGCATGCGACTTCCTTGACGTAACGGGAGAGCATATCCAAATTGTGATCGACCACGACGATAGCGATGGATCGGTGGAGATCCGAGAGGATTTCGTAAAACGCCTCCTGGACATGGATGTCGATATTGGACATGGGCTCGTCCAGAAGCAGAAGGCGGGGGCGATTGGCCAGGGCGCGGGCTACGAATACCCGCTGCTTTTCGCCCCCGGAAAGCTGGTTCAGCTTGCGGTTCCGGAGATCCCAGATCTTCATCTGGCGAAGTGCGTCCTCGGCCGCCGTCTTATCGGCCTGAGAATAACGCTTGATCAGACGGCCCGCAAGGCGGCTCAACAAAACCACTTCGCGGGCTGTGATGGGAAAATCGAAATCGATGTCCACGAATTGCGAGAGATAGCCTATCTGAGCCCTCCCCTCCCGGGGTGATTTGTCGAAGACTTCGATGACTCCCGAGTCGGGTTTGAGGATCCCCAGAATCAGCTTGAGGAGGGTGGTTTTTCCGCCCCCGTTGGGCCCGATGATGCCCAGGAAGTCGTCCGAGTAGATACACAGGTTGATCTCTTCCAAAAAAGGCCGCCCGTCATAGCTGAAGGAGAGATCCTGGATCCGAATGATCTCTTTATGTGTGTTCATGGACTCGTCTTCAATGGTTCAGATATTCGAAAATGGTCTCGCCTACGGTTTTTAGGTTGGCAAGGTAATCCGCGGCCAATGGATCGACGGTGACCACCACCCCGCCGATCTCTTCGGCCACGGAGCGGGCGATCCCCCGACTGAACTGCTGCTGAACAAAAATAACCCGGATATCCGAAGCCTTGGCAATGCCGATGATTCGCTGCATCCGGTCGGGCGAGGGATCTTTTCCGGCCTGTTCGATGGCGATCTGCTTCAAGCCGTAGGTGTCGGCGAAATATCCCCAGGCCGGATGAAAAACCAGCAGATTCGGGGAATGAAGGCCCGCGAACATGGCCTTCAACTCCTGGTGCACCCTGTCCAGCTTGTCTGTGTAGGCAGCGGCATTAGCCCGGAATTGCTCCGCTTGCAGGGGGGCCATCTCCGCCAACGAGGCGGCGATGGTTGCGACCTGGATCTTGACGGCCGGCGGCGACATCCACACATGGGGATCGACGTCTCCGGAAGGCCCATGGGCTGAGGGGGCATTTTCCTCGTCCGGCCGGGCGGAGTCTTCTGCGGCATGGCCGTGGGTATGCGCCTCGTCCTCGGCAAAAAAGCGGAGTTCGATGCCCCGCGAGGTGTCGACGATCTGCATATCCGGATTCAAGGATTCGATCTTGGGAAGATGTGACTGTTCGAAACCGATGTGGCCGATGCGAAAATAGACGTGCGCCTCTTCGACACGGATCAGATCATTGGGTTTGGGGTCATAAGTGGCCGGGCTCGCTCCAGGAGGGATGAGGACATGCACGGTGACGGCGTTCCCGCCCACCGCTTCGACGAACTGCCTTTGCGGCAGGATGCTGACCAGGACATGGATGAGGCCGTCGGCATGGGGTTGCGGAGACCGTCCGCACCCGATCATGAGGACGAGGGCGGACGCCGATAGGCCGGTGATCTTGCGCATGTCGGTGGTCTCCGTTTTGCAGATGAATTATATGATAGACTTAAAAAGAAACTCAAGGCGTGATTAATTGCTCAACTCCGGCGGCGCAGCCTGACATTGGCTTCCAGCATTTCCAGAGCCATGGCCATGGTGTCGTCCAGATGCGATTGATAGGCCTTCATTTCCTCCGGGGCATACGTGGAAAAAAATCTTTTGACGGCTTCCGGATGGGCCAAACCGCCGATCGAAATGATACCGATCAGCACCCGTTCGAAAAAAGCGGCGGGAAGCTTCTCCAGGTCGGATCGGTTGGCAAGGAACATGTCCCACACGAAGGGGGCCAGTCGGGGATTATAGGGCATGAGCTGGAGCGGGATAAATCTTAGACGGGGAGGGATTTGATTGAGGGCGTACGTGACGACTTTCTGCATATTGTCCGGTGGAACACAGCCGAGGGCCGCGGCCAACAGCATTCGTTCCTGTTCGCTCCGGCTGTCTTCAAAGCGGGCGATCAAAGGCCCTAAGGCATCGGGCATCAAGAAAGCGGCACTCTTGAAGACGGCATCGGCGATATCGGGAGGAATCGGATCGCCGCCCTCACTGGTTCGGCTGAAGGTAAGGCGCGTGAAATCAGCGGCTTCCGAGCTCCCGAACACCACGGCTTGCCAGATCGCACGGCTACGCAGGGTCGAAACAGGCAGGATCTCTTGGGGGTCGGGCTCGAATCCGATCCGGCTCAGGGTGTCGGTCGTGAACTGGAGACCGAGCCGGCGGGATCGCTCCTGGGCCGGGCCTTCCAACACCAAATCGAGGAAAGACAGGTTTTTAACGATGCCGCCCAACACCAGGGAGTTTTGCTCCCCTCCATAGGATTCGGCGATGAAATCCAGATAATCATCCAGAGAAAAATCTCCCCGGCGTACGAGTGCGAAAAAGTCTTCCTGGATCCCGTAGCGATCCAGACCGGATAGGCGCTGATCGTTTACCAGACGGCCCAGCATTTTTTGATCCGCAGGTGAGTACTTCACCCGATAAAACCCGGTCTGCGCATGATTGACCTTAAAATCCCCCACCCCTTCCTCCAAGCTCATCCGGGATTCCTCATCATCCAGGATATGCCGGTACACAAGCTCTTCATCGAGCGGCGAACGCGCCCATATGGTCAGGGGAATGATCCACCTCTCATTCCGGGGAGCATCGGGCAAATAGGCAAACCGCTCCTGGCGAAATATCAGGTGTTTTCCCTCACGCTCGACGGAGACAAGAGGATGACCGGGCTGAGTGACCCAGGTTTTCATCATCTCGATGATGGGTTGATCCGGCGCTGCTCTGCCGAACGCCTCCCAGAGATCCGAGGAGCGGGCACTGGCGTACGAATACCTCCCAAAATAATCCTTGAGGGCGGCTGGGATTAGATCGCCCAGATAGGCCACCACCATGCGTAGGATGGCGCCGCCTTTATCATAGATGATGGGAGCCGTACTGGCCGTGATCTTGGCGTCCTCTCCCAGCTCGATGGGGAAGTTACGGAACAGGGCGTCACGGGAAAAGGCGCCGGCCGACGATTCCAGGACAAAATTATCCATGGTTTCCCACTCCGGATATTGGTCATCGACGGCGATGTTTCCATAGAGTGTCGCAAAGCTCTCGTTGAGCCAGAGGTACTTCCAGTCTGCGGGGCTCACCAGGTTCCCGAACCATTGGTGTACTATTTCGTGGGCGATCACGGTGAAGAGGCGGCGGACCGCCGTCCGGGATGTGATGCCCGGGAAGACCAGGAGCAGGTTCTCGCGGAAGGTCATGGCGCCCCAATTCTCCATGGCGCCGTAGGCAAAATCCGGGACCGCAATCAAATCCAGCTTGGGAAGAGGATAGGGAGTGCCGAAATGTTCGGTCAGAAATGCCACGCACTTCCGGGCGAAAGCGAGGCCTTCCCGGGCCAGCTCGGTTTTGCCGGGCGTGGCCACGGCCCTGAGCAGCACATCTCCGGGATCTTCGAGGATTTCGAATTCCCCTATGCCGAAAAAGAGCAAGTAAGTGGGCATGGGAGGCGTGGTTTGAAAGCGGATCGATTTCTTTGTGCCGGAGATCGGCCGCTCCTCGGATACGGGCATGTTGGAGATGCCGGAGAGTCCTTGATCGACGATGAATTCTATATCGAAGGTGGTTCTGTAGCGGGGATGGTCGAAACAGGGGAAGGCCTTTCGGGCTTCGGATTCCTCGAACTGGGTCACGGCGAGATACTTTTCTCTCCCTTCGAGATCAACATAACGGCTGCGGTAGAGTCCCAGCATGCCGTCGTTGATTCGGGCGCGGGTTTTGATGTCGAGTTTGACTCTACCCTGAGTCCCTTCGGGCACATGGATGACGAATTTCTGTTTTTCCGTGTCGGGAGCCGAATATTCGACCTCACGATACCCGGCTCCTTCATCCAAGCGGCACTGCTCGATTTCAAGATCGACGGCATCAATCTCGAACTCCCGGGCCAGTCCCCCCACATCCAGGGTGATCTCGGTCCATGCTTCGACGGTGAAATCGCTCAGCTCGGGCTTGAGTTTGAGACGGTAGTGGCGTGGATAGATGGGCGCCATGGTCCCTCCAGGTCTTTTGATTAAAGATACCAGCGTACCACATTACGGATAGTGTGACGAGTTATTGACGACTGGACAAATCCTAGAATGATTTATCGGGCCCCAAAAAATGGATCCTAAAGACAAAACCAGGGGAAAAAATCAAGCCTGATCATTGATCACCTTCTGTATGGAACAGTCGGAGCGCACAAGTGTAACACTTTGCCGGCTTGCGCGTATAAATTGATGTAGGCATTCGCCTGCATCCAAGAATTCCCAACCATCCCCGTTTAAGGAGAGCCAACATGAAAAAAGCCCTGATCATCGCCACTGTCATTCTTTTGAGTCTGTTGATGTATTCCCTCTTGCAGGCCGAGGCCCTGCAGAAGAATATCATTCCTGCCGACGCCACCTGGGTCGTTCATATCGACGTAGAACGCGTTTTCTCGAGCCGCTTTTATACCCGGATAGCCGGGCAGGAGGGCTGGGACAAGATCGAGAAACAAAACGCCCGCTTCGTCAAAAAATTCAAGATCGACCTCCTCGAGGATATCACAGCCGTTACCGTATTCGGTAAAGGAAAGGACGAGGACAACACGGTGGCCTGTCTTCACGGCAAATTCAATCGCGAATACCTGTTGGGCCTGCTGGAAATGGAGGATTCTCACCAGGAGATTGCGCACGGAAAATTCACCATTCACAACTGGGACCGCCGGGAGTACGGCGCCTTTGCCGGCGACCGCATGGTCTTGCTGGGAAAAAACGAATCCGCCTTGAAGGAAGCCCTGGATGTCATTTCGGGAAAGGCCGCCGATATCACCAAATCCAAATCCGCCGCTCTTTTCGGACGCGTTCCGACCGATAGTCTCCTGGCTGGTATTGCCCACAACCTTTCCTCGCTGGCCACCGGTCCCAAGATGCCGCGGCTGTTCAGAAAAGCCGAAAGCGCCATGTTCCATGTCTCAGAGAAAGGAAAGGACATGTTGTTCGGGGCGGAGATGTCGGCCGCATCTCCGGAAGACGCCGACAACATCGAGCAGATCATCAGGGGTCTGATGGCCCTGGTGGACATGCACAGCGAGGACGTTCCGGAAGGCATCCACGTTCCGGAAGACATAAAGATCACCAAATCCGGCAACAACATACGCATGGAAATGAGCTATCCCACCGAGGATCTGATAAAGCTTATCGCCGGCAAGGGGCGTTTCCCGTTCAAGTTTGCGATGAGCGCGGTCATGTCTCCGCTCCATGCCCCTTGAGTGAAGATGGTTTACATTCCGGCCGTTCCGGCCTAGATTAAGGGAGGAGATGAGCATCGACGCGAATCCCGCCGCCATTACGGATGAAGAGCTGGCCCTTAAGGTTGCGGCCGGCTCCCTCTCCTGTTTCGAGGAGCTGGTTTGCCGATACACGCCGCGTCTGTTTCATTTCTTCCGCCCCCGAATCAACACCGATCAGGACGTCGAGGACCTGGTGCAGGAGACCTTTTTCAAGACCTACCGCAACATCGACCGCTATGATCCGGAATTCAGGTTTTCCACCTGGATCTATACCGTGGCCGTGCGGCTGGCCGTGAGTCATTACCGGAAACGCAAGCCCGCCGCACCCGCCTATGAGCCGCCGACCGAGGAAGTCTCCCCCGAGCAACTCGTTATCCAGAGGCAGGAATCCCGCAACTTCTGGGCCTTCGCAAAGAAACTGAATCCCAAACAGTATCAGACTCTTTGGCTGCGTTATGCGGAGGATATGTCCACCAAAGAGATCGCCGCGGTCCTGCACCTGACCCCGGTCCAGGTCCGGGTCCTCCTCCATCGAGGGCGATCCAACCTGGCCAAGCTCTTCGACCGGCTTCCGGCCGTACCCGCCGTGACCGAGGGAGCCAAGATCCGGCGAAAGGTTAGCAATGCGTGAACAGGAGAAGAAACATGTTATGCAGCTGGTATAGATGGCGCATTTCCAAGGTCCTGGATACAGACCGGGCGCGGCCCCGTTCCCTGGGGCGGCACCTGGAGCGCTGCCCGGAATGCCGCGAGTTCGAGCGCTTCAGCGCGGCCCTTCCCGGCAGGAGCCGGTCGGATCTCCCCGCTCATCTCGACGGCGATTTCAGCGAGCTCACACAAACCATCATGGCCGGCGTAGGCCGCACCATTCCATCCCCACCCGCCCGCCGAAAACACCTGAGACTGATCCCACTCGCCTCAACCGCCCTCATTACGGCAGCGGTCTTGATCGCCATTGCCTTTTTTCCCTCGTCCGCCCCCCCGGGCCTATCCGAACTGAACCCTCTCGCCCCGTGGGAAAGTGCACAAACCGCATTTTCCGAAGTCCTGGAGCAGGTGGAGTCTCCCTACCGGGATGAGTTGGCGCACCTGACGCACTCCTTGAGCGCTTCGGCCGAGTTTTTCCAAGTCTTTTGGGATATTCGTCTCGGACCGGAGGAATAACTCAAGCACACCTTCCTACACCCCTATCCGCCCGACTCAGATCCGCCGCATCGCCCCCCTGTCACGAATCAAATCCTGAGGGCGGCGAGCGCGATTCAATTCTCCCTTTGAGCGAACCCTCGACGCCTCGATTCGTATATAATAGGAAGCATGAAGATCTATAGCCGGACCGAGACCTCGATGACGAAAAAGATAAGGCCTTTTCTCCTGCTGGGGGCGGCGATCGCCTGCCTGCTGCACGCGGCGGCGGCCGGTGATGATATGGAGCCCCTCGAGCCTTTCCGAACCGAAAAAGCCCCGGTTCTCGACGGCATCCTCGATGACGCCGTCTGGCAGTCGGCTCCCACGGTGAAGGGATTCAAGACCTATAATCCGGATTACGGGATCGACCAATCGGAAGAGACCGTGGTGTACTTCGCCTATGACCGGGAGAACCTGTACTTCGCCTTTCGCTGCTTTGACCGCCAGCCCGACCAGATCAAGGCCTCGGTCACCAGCCGTGACAACGTGCGACCGGATGATTGGGTCTGCGTCAACCTGGATACGTTCAACGACCATCAGACGCTCCACGTCTTCTATGTCAATCCCCTGGGAATCCAAGGGGATTCCCGTTTTGAGGGCGGGGATGAGGATTACAGCGTGGATATCGTCTGGTACAGCGCGGGACGGATCGATGACCGGGGATATTGTGTGGAGATCAAGGTTCCCTTCAAGAGCTTGCGCTTCACCAACCGGGATCCCGTGGAGATGGGAGTGATATTTGAACGGGGCATATCCCGCCGCTCCGAGGCCGGGACCTACCCCCCGCTCAATCCGGTCCATGGGCCCAATTTCCTGACCCAGACCATGCCGCTGCTCTACCGTGACGTCAAGCACTACCGCCTCTTCGAAATCCTGCCCGCCGTGACATACAGTCAGGACCGTTTCATCGACCGGGGATCCCTGGGTAAGGCCAGCGACAGGTCCGACCTCAGCCTGACCGCCAAATACGGCATCACGTCCCACCTCATCTTTGACGGCACCTACAATCCCGATTTCAGCCAGGTGGAGGCGGACGCGGGTCAGATCGACTTCAACCTCCGATATTCGCTCTTCTATCCGGAGACGCGTCCCTTCTTTTTAGAGGGCCTGGAAAAATTCAACTTCGGCGGGCATCAAGCCGGCGATCCTCTCCAGGAGGTCGTGCATACCCGCACCATAGTCAATCCCCTGACCGGTTTCAAACTGAACGGACGCATAGGTCAAAAAGACACCATCGCCTCCATCTACGCATTGGACGAACTCCCGCAAGATGCGGCGGAAGAATACGCCCATTTCACCGTCATGCGCTACAAACGCACCCTAAGCGAAGACGGCTTCATCGGTGGATTCTATACCGGCCGCGAGCGCGAGAGTGGCCACAACCGAGTTCTGGGTACCGACGGGCAGCTCCGGCTCAGCCCCTCCAGCATCTTCGGATTCCACCTTTTCGGATCCTGGACGCAGCGCGCGCCGGAGGAACCGGCCGAAAACGGCCATGCCTTGGGGCTGCACTATTATTACAACACGCGCGATTATGTCATCATGCTGGGGGGGCAGGATATCGCCGAAGACTTCCAGACCGAGACCGGCTATGTCGCTCGGACCGGAATCAGCCGCATAAGGACCGGTATCCTGCGCATGTTCCATTTGAATTCAGCGGTCGTGAAGCGGATCGATCCGGTGATCCACAGCACCCAGACCCGGGATAGGTTCAGCGGCCTGTACGAGACCCTAAACACCTTCGACATCCGCTTTATGCTGGTCCGGAACACCATGATCATGTTCGGAGGACGCTACTCGAATGAGGTGTTCCTTGACGAGCGGCTCAACACCAGCGGAGGCCGTATCATCGCGCAAAGCCAGCTGACCAAACAGGTCCATCTCTCATTTTCCTACCAGCACCAAAACAAGATCCGCTACGTAGCCGATCCCTATCAGGGCCGCGGCCACGATGCCAGCTTCAACCTGCTCTACCTGCCGTCGGACAAGCTCCACCTCGGACTCAGCCTGGTCTATTCCGATTTTATGCGGAGCGCCGACGGCATCAAGGAATACGACTACACCATCACACGGGGCCGGGTCACTTACCAGGCCAATAAATACCTGTTTTTCCGGGCTATCGTGGAGCATAATTCCTTCCGCGAGCGGCTCCTGACGGATTTTTTGGCCTCCTTCACCTATATCCCGGGGACCGTCATTCATATCGGCTACGGGGCACTCTATGAGAAAATTCGTTGGCAGGATGGGCGCTATGACCCGGCCGATCGCTTCCGCGAGACCCAGCGCGGGATTTTCTTCAAGGCGTCCTATCTGTGGCGTTTTTGATCGAACGTGGGATTTCCGTACCGAGCATATCCGCACCTTCGCCCGAGACGATCGCGGGAATCAGAATGCTTCCTTTACCCGGCCGGCGTTTCAGTAGGCCCGAATGTTTCTTAATCACGGCTCTATAGATGCAGCCAACCCGGATCCGATTTTGACAATGCACCGCGATAGGTTATCATATCCAATCTAAGGGAAGAGGAGCCTTTTCCCCTTCCCTAACGAGGAGATACGGAATGAAATCACGACTCGGGTGGATGGCGGCGGGGGCTTTGATCCTGATTCTCATATCCTGGGCCGCGGCCCCGGCGCAGGAGCCGTATGCCCCCAAACAGGCCGCGGAGATTGCGCTGGATCAGCAACCGCCCGTCGATCCCCGCGTAAAGGTCGGCCGGCTGGCCAACGGCCTGCGCTACTTCATCCGCAGGAACCAAACACCGGAAATGCGGGCCGAGTTGCGCCTGGTGGTCAACGCCGGGTCCATCCTGGAGGATGAGGACCAGCTGGGGCTGGCCCACTTCGTGGAGCATATGGCCTTCAACGGCTCCCGGCACTTCGCCAAACAGGAGCTGATCGAGTATATGGAGTCCATCGGCATGCGCTTCGGTCCGGAGCTCAACGCCTACACCGGCTTTGACGAGACCGTCTATATGCTGACCGTTCCCACCGACGAACAAGAGCTGCTGGACAAGGCCTTCCTCATGCTGGAAGACTGGGCACACGGACTGGATTTCGACGCGGAGGAGATCGATAAAGAGCGGGGTGTCGTCATCGAGGAGTGGCGTCTCGGGCAAGGGGCTCCGGCCCGGATGCGCGATCAGCAGTTTCCGGTCCTGCTCAAGGGCTCCCGGTATGCCGAACGCCTTCCCATCGGGAAGAAGGCCATCCTCGAGACCTTTGACCACAAGGCGCTCAAGCGTTTCTACCGGGAATGGTACCGTCCCGACCTCATGGCCGTGGTGGCGGTGGGAGATTTCGACACGGCGCGCATCGAAAACCTGATCAAAACTCATTTTCAAGCGCTGAAGAAACCGGCTTCGCCACGTCCGCGGTCGACATTCCCGGTGCCCGACCACGACGAGACCCTGATCTCCATCGCCACCGACCACGAAGCTCCCTCCACCACCGTTTCGGTGTATCATAAGCTTCCTCCCCGGGATCAGAGTACGGTCGGAGACTATCGTCAGGCCATCGTGGAACGGCTTTACAATGTCATGCTCAACCGGCGGCTGGCCGATCTGACCCAAAAACCGGATCCGCCCTTTATCTACGCCTTTTCCAGCCGCGGTTCCCTCATCCGGGCCAAGGACACATTCACCCTGGCGGCCGAGGTCAAGGAGGATGGGATCACACAGGGGCTTAAGGCCGTCTTTACGGAAGCGGAAAGGGTAAAGCGTCACGGATTCACAGCAACCGAGCTGGAGAGAGAGAAGCAAGACCTGCTGCGCTCGGTGGAGCGGGCTTACATCGAGCGGGACAAACAGAATTCCAGCACCTTCGCGGCCGAGTATATCCGTGCATTCTTACAGGATGAACCGATCCCGGGCATCGCGTATGAATTCGAGCTCCACCGGCGTTTCGTCCCCGAAATCAGCCGGGAGGAAATCAACGCTTTGGGGACGGAATGGATCACCGAGCGCAACCGGGTCATCCTGATCAGCGCCCCGGAAAAGGAAGGGCTCACGATCCCGATCGAGGAGGAGCTGCTGGCCGCACTCGAATCGATATCGCAGACCGAGATCGAACCCTTTCAGGATGCGGTTGCGGAGGCACCCCTCATGCGCACGCTTCCCTCGGCCGGAAGCATCGTTTCCACCTCCCAGCGAACGGATCTCAACATCACGGAGTGGAAACTCTCCAACGGGACGCGTGTGATTCTGAAGCCCACCTCTTACAAACAAGACGAGATCCTGTTCCGCGCCATCAGCCCCGGCGGGACATCCTTGGCGGATGACCGGGACCACATCCCGGCCATGACCGCTGCCCAGGTTATCGCTTCCTCGGGCTTGGGAGATTTCAATGCCGTCGGCCTCCGGAAAAAACTGAGCGGCAAGGTGGCTGCGGTCCGCCCTTTTATCGGACAGCTCGAGGAGGGAATCGCAGGGTCGGCATCGCCGCAGGATCTGGAGACCGTGTTCCAGCTGATCCACCTCGCCTTCACGGCTCCAAGGGCCGATCGGGATCTGTTCAAATCTTTGACCTCCCGTATGAAGGCCCAGCTGGCCAACCGCAGCGCCATGCCTGAGATGGCCTTTTTCGAGAGCGTACAACGCATCATGACCCAGGATCATCCTCGTGCCCGCTCGCTGACCGCCGAGGCCGTCGATGAAATGAATCTGGAGAAATCTCTGGCTTTCTATCGGGACCGATTCGGCGATGCCGGCGATTTCACTTTCTTCTTGGTGGGGAATATCGATCTCGAGGCGGTGAAGCCCCTGGTCAAACAGTATCTGGCATCGCTTCCTTCCGATGGGAGAAACGAAACCTGGAGGGACTTGGGGATCCGGCCGCCCAAAGGCGTCGTAAAGGAGACGGTGTACAAAGGGGTGGAGCCGAAAAGCATCACGGTCCTGGCCTTCACCGGACCTTTCCGATACGATCCCTTGCAGCGCCTCATCCTGCGGGCCCTCTGTTCTATCTTGGACACCCGGCTCCGCAACGCCATCCGCGAAGACCGAGGCGGGACTTACGGCGTCAACATCAGTCCCTCCTACAACCGGATCCCGATCGAGAGTTACGGCATCACCATCAACTTCGGGACCGATCCCGAGCGGGTGGAGGAGCTCACGGGCGTGGTTTTCGACGAGATCGCCCGGATGAAGGCCGACGGGCCCACGGAAGAGGAGGTGCAGAACATCAAAGAAGCGGAAATCAGATCCTTGGAGACCGACAGCAAAAAAAATGCCTGGTGGTTGAGCCAGTTGGCCCATCGATATCAGTCTGGAGAGGATCCGGCCGGCCTGCTCAAAATCAAAGACCTTACCCGGGAGCTTACGGCAGAGGAGATCCAAGCTGCGGCCCGCTCCTACTTCGACCTCGAAAACTACGTCCAGGTCACACTGCGGCCCGAAAAGAAATAGCAGGCCGAAGCGATCCATTTCATGAAGATCCTATTCACCATCACAGGCCCCTGGGGAACCGGCGCCGCCACCGTGGTCGAGGGCATCGCCGGGGAGCTGCTTGAAAAAGGGCATACCGTCAAGATGGTTTTTCCCGACCTGGGCCTTCCCTCTCCCGACAAGGATAGATACTACCGCTCACCCGAACGCTATCACATCATCCGATTTCCCTTCGACTATCGCGGTGTGAATTTTTATACCTTTCCGCTGATCATACCCGATCCCAATCCACGCAACCTGGAAGCCGCATGGACGTTCAAAACCATGACGGCCGAACAGTTTTCGATCTATATCGAATTCCTGCATCAGCATCTGCGCGGCGTGGTCGAAGATTTTCGACCCGATGTCATCGAAACCGAACACGTGTGGCTGATGGGATATGTCCTGAAAAAGCTGGGCTGTAGGTACTTAGCGGGCGCGCACAACTCCGATCAGATGGGTTTCCGCTACGATGCCCGCATGCGCCCCTATGCCAGGGCATGCGCGCAGGGGGCCGACCGGATCTTCGCCATTTCGGAGAGTGTCAAGCAGGAATGCTTGAAGCTCTATCGGATAAAGCCCGAAAAGGTGGTCGTTATTCCCAGCGGCTATGATGCTACGATTTTTCGACCGCTGCGCGTATCAAAGGCCTCGTTATTCGCCAGATTCGAGATCGCTGCGGATCCTTCGCTGCCGGTCGTCACCTTCAGCGGGAAGATGTCCAGGACCAAGGGGGTGGATACACTGCTGGCGGCCAACGCCCGCCTGCAAGCCGAACACCCCTGCCTGCTTTTCCTTTTCGGTGCCGGAAATCTGGAGGAAGCCCTGGGAAGGCCTCCGACAAAAGGTGAGTTGCGGAACGTGTTTCTCATGGGGCATGCCACCCAGGACGTATTGGCGCTTTTCCACAGCATTGCGGAATTCAGTGCGGCCCCCTCCCGAGAGGAAGGCTTTTGTGTCTCCGCCTTGGAGGCCATGGGATGCGGCGTGCCGGTGGTGGGCAGCGATATTCCGCCCCTGCGCGAGCTGATCGTGGGGGCATTAGTCGCAAGAGAGAATCCCGAAGAGCTGGCCGACGGCATGGCGCGGCTGCTCAGGCTTCCGGCGGAGCGAAAGAAGGGCCTGAAGAGATCCGCCCTGCGAAAAGCCAGGCAGTACAGCTGGAAAATAAACGCCGCCGCCCGTCTCCGGTATTACCTCCAGCCCTGAATCTTCGGCGATCCTATGTGCAAGCCCATCGAGGATGACGATATCCCACAGGGGGCTACTCGGTACGCAGCGAATCGGCGGGATTGGCACGGACCGCCCGCCAGGTCTGTGAGCCGACGGCCGCCGCCGCGGTGATCAAGGAGAACAGCAAGGCATAGGCGTACGTCCCGATGCTGATATCGGTAACAAACAGCAGGCCGAGCCGGAGGACCTTCTGCCACCCATAATAGAGCAATCCCAGCGAAATGAAATTGGCGGCCAGCACCAAAACGAGGTATTCGCGCAACAACTTCCAGAGAATCCCGGGCGACGAGGCTCCCAGGACCTTCCGGATACCGATCTCTTTGGTACGCTGCTCCACCATATAGGAGGCAAGGCCGAGGAGGCCCAGGCAGGAGAATATCACGGCGATCACTCCCAAGATGTTCACGAAGTCAGCCAGCCGCCTCACAATGCGGAAGAAAACGGAAAACATGTCATCCAGTGTCTGGCACTCAAACGGCAGATCGGGGTGCAGGCTCTGCCATTGCTGCTGGATCGAGGATCTCAAGACGGAAAATTCGACCGCCCCGCCGTACTTGACCAGGAATACGCCGAGGCTCTCTTCCTCCATATACAGAACCGCCGGAGGGATATCGAATCCAATGTCCGCAAACAGGAAATCTCGAGTGACTCCGATGACCGTCCCGGCCCTGTCTCCCACCATGAGCGACCGGCCCAGCGAATCTTCCCAGCCCAGCCTTCGGGCGGCGGTTTCGGTGAGTATGAAACCCTCTCTATCCGCCGGGCGGCGGGAAAAGCCGCGCCCCTGCAGGAGCGGAATGTCCAGAGTCTCCAAGAATCCGGCCTGCACCCCATAGGCATGCATGCCGAAGGCTTCATCCTCGGCCGCCTGCGGGGGACGTACCGGCCGGAGATCTTCCCAAACGATGGGCAGTTCGGCGGCGGCTGACAGGTTAATCACATCCGCCAGGCCGGCCACCTTGGTCTGAAGCAGATCAAGCTGAGAGCTGGATTCCGAAGTGAGACGCACGACCGCGACTCGATCCCGGTCGTAACCCAGGTCGGCCTCGAAAAACCGGCTGAACTGATTCTTGATGATACTGGCTGCCGCGATGAAAACGACCGCCAGGGCAAATTGGAGGACGATGAGGGCCTTGCTCCCGCGTTTTTTTTGCCTGCGGCCTGATGATTTTCCGGATAGAACACGAACCGGTTCAAAGGAAGAGAGATAAAACGCGGGATAGGCCCCGGAAAATAGGCCGGTCAGCACGGCGGCGAGCACCAGGTATTTGAGGAGAAACGGATAGTTCCAGATCGAATTCGAAAGATTGGACGTGAAGGCCACTTGGGAAAGAGATCCCATGTAGCCGTAAAAAATCGGATTTAACAGCTCATAGAGAATGATCGCGGCGGGAACCGCCAAGAAGGAAAGGAACAGGGATTCCCCCATGAACTGTGCGACGAGCTGCCGGCGGGTGGCCCCGATCACCTTGCGCATGCCGATCTCTCGAACCCGCTGCATGTAGCGGGCGGTGCTCAGGTTGATAAAATTGATGCTTACCACGAACAACATCAGGACGCCGATGGCCAGCATCACGAAAATCCCGGCCGGATGGCTGCTGCTCAGGAGAGATGTGATATGCTGGGAGTGAAGGCGGAATTCCGGGAGGCGCATGACATACAGACGCTGAGTGGATTCCGGCGCCTGATCAAAATACCTGCCGACAAAGGCGGCCAGTTTGTTCTCGAGCTCCGGAGTGTGGAAACTCTTTTCCACCAGCAAAAACGATGTGTGCCGGTGTGTCTTCCAATCATCGAGATCTTTGCCCATGGCGCGTGCCGTTTCCAACGAAACCAAGAAATCGAAACGCAGAGACGAGGTCCTGGGGATGTCACGGGCCACTCCCGTCACGGTCAAATCGGCATCGCCTCCCATAGTCAGGATCTGACCGACCGGGTCATCGTCACCAAAGTACTTTTCGGCGGCCCTTTGCGAGATGACCATTGAATAGGGAGCTGCAAGCGCCGTCCGGGGATCTCCCTCCCGCAATGGAAAGGTCAGAATCGAGAGGAAATTGGAATCTACGAACAGCAAGCGGTCTTCATAGAAGCTCTTTTCCCGGTGTTTCAAGCTGATACGGCCGGCCGGAAGAACACGGGTGTAGTCTTCGATCTCCGGGTATTCATCCTTCAACGCAACCGCTAACGGACCGGGAACAAATGTGGTGTGTTGTTCATCACGGCTCTCCTCCGACCGCACCTGAACCAGACAATAGATCCGGTCGGCATTCTTGTGGAATCGATCGGCATTGAGCTTGGTCCCGGCCGTGAGGGCGAACATGGTGAAACCGGCCAATCCGACCGCCAGGCCGAACAGATTGATCAGGGAGAATAATTTCTGCCGCCTGATGCTTCGCAGGGCCACTAAAAGATAGCTTTTCAGCATGTGAGATCTCCTTAAATCGAACCAACGGATCGTTTGTAGTTCGACCCTGGTGATCTAGCGCCGCACCAACATGGCTTTGGCATAGCGCCCGTGCAGCCCTCCCACCCACTTGTTGAGATGGAGGGTTAAAGGCAGCAGCAACAGACCGCCCAGGCTGACAAGGGGGAACATCCAGCCGGGCGGGTAATACGGCTGGTGGATGGTGATCAGGGGACGGCTCAAGATCAGATACCATAGGGGATAGAGAGCGGATTTTATGGAGAAGGCGAAAAGCACGGACGTTACCAGAGAATAGAGCGCTCCCAGGGGGAATTGGATCAAAAGATAGGCCAGCGCCTTCCAGGTATGGGATTCCGAGACCAAGGCCTTGAATCTTTCCGTCCAACTCATGCCTTGCCGGACAAACAAAGGCTTATGCGGCATACGTATCCCGAGCAGGGCCTCCACCACACGCCCTTCCACCAGGGCGATTCCCCGGACCGAAAGCAGAAACAATCCGGTCACCGGTATTCCGATGATCAATATGAGAGAGAAGAGCGAAAGGGAAAGGCCGAGCAGCGCCCACATTCCGTAAAAACAGCCCGTGATGAGGCCAAGCAGCATGTAGAGAAAAGCGCCCCAGGCCCGGACATCTGCCAGGATCCGGGTGAAGCTCCCCCATCGTGAGTGGGGGGCCGGTGCCGGGCGAGCGGCCAGGGTGGGCTGGAACCGGGCTTCCAGTTCCCGGTATGCCGCGGCGACTTCCTCAGGAGATCCGTACTTCTCCAGGATGGATATCAACGCCTCGGCTTGGGAGACACCGGAATCAGCATGCGGCGAACTCTCCAGGCCGAAGCGGAGATGCTCTTCCGCATCCGAAAGGGCATCCTGCACCAAGGCCGCATCGCTGCCCGCAAGATGTTTCTTGAGTTCCCCTAGATATTCTTCAATGCTCTGGCACATAAGACTCTCCTTATTTCCTCACCAGCAGGGCCTTTGCATACCGGCCGTGCAGGCGGCCGGCCAATTTAGCCAGGTGCAGGGTTGCGGGGAGCATGAGCAGCCCTGAGAGGCACACGAGCGGAAGCAGCCACACGGGAGTGAATTTATCGGTGCCCAAGAGTTCCAGAGGGAGATGGAAGACCAATTCCAAAATCGGCCCCGCCAGGAAGCAGAGGGAAAATATGAAGAGACCGCCGATCAGGGAAAAGTACAGCCAACCGAGCGGCAATTGTAGAATGAGATAGGCGAAGGCCCTCCACGTCCTCCTGTCCGTGAACAGGGCTTTGAGCTTCTCGATCCCATTGAGGTCGCAGCGGATGAAAAAGGGCTTGCGGGGCATTCGGACCCCCAACAAGGCTTCCACCACCCGACCCTCCAGCAAGGCGATCCCACGGACGGAAAGCAGAAAAAGGGCCGCGATGGGAATCCCGATGATGAAAACCAACGAAAACAGGGAAAAGCCCCCGCCGATCACAGCCCAGAGTCCGTACAGGTTTCCGGTGAGCAGAGCCAGGAGTGCATACACGAACGCCCCCCAGGCCCGCGGCTCGGCCACCACCCCGAAGAATCGGTTGAGGAACGACCCCCGGCGGGCCGAACGGGGAGCGGCCAACCCAAGAGAAAAACGGGCCTCAATACTCAGGTAGGCTGCAGCGACCTCTTCGGGATTGCCGTATTTTTCTATGATCGCGGCAAGCGCCTCTGCCGGGGCCGAGCCGGGGGTTTCCATGAGCTCGATTTGCAGAGCGGTCGTCAGGTGTTCCTCGGCATCGGAAAGGGCGTCTTGAATCAAGGCGGGATCACAGCCTCCGAGCCGCTGCCTGAGCTGGTTCAGGTAATCTCGGATATCTTTAGTCATGGTCTCCGTCTCGCAAGAAATCGTCCACAAACGACTTGGTGTGCTCCCAGAGCTCGATCCAAATCTCGAGGGTTTGATGTCCGAGTTCTGTGATCCGGTAATACCTGCGGGGCGGCCCGGAGACCGAAGGATCCACGCGGCTTTCCAGCAGGCCGCTGTTCTCCAGGGAGCGCAGCACCGGATAGAGGGCCCCCTGTTTCATCATCGGCGCGGCATCCTTTCCCGTTTCCATGAGCTTGGCGATCTGATACCCATACATGGGCTCCCTAGACCTGCTCATTAGGCTGAGCAGGACCAAGGCGGCGGTTCCCGAGTTCAGCTCCTTTTGAAACTTTTTATTGGCGTCGATCAAGTAAGCCAATGTTCCACCTCCCGCTGTTTCGCTCCTTGCTTAGCTTATTAATAATATAAGTTTATTAGTACTTTTAATTTGATACTATAAACAATTATAATATACTCATAACTTATTAATATGTCAAGCCCGATCAGCCAAAAAATTTAAAAAAGGATTTTCCGGAACAGAAAACGAGTTGCGGAGCTTCCATTAGCTCAATGAGCTCCCGGATGGAATCGCGGCTATGCTGAATCAGAAAAAAAGGCTCAGTGGTCTCCGGGTGGGGCAAGTGGAAACTTCAGGGTCACTGTGGTCCCCTCTCCGAGCTGGCTTTCCACCCCGATGGTGCCCCCATGCTCATCTACGATGCGATAACATATGGACAGGCCCAAGCCGGTTCCCACGCCGCGGCCTTTGGTGGTGAAGCCCGGTTCGAAGACCCGCTCGATATGGTCTGCGGGGATCCCGCGGCCGTTGTCGGAGATCTGGATCCGGATCCCATCGCCCTCCCCCCGGGTCGTCAGGGAAATCCTTCCCTGATCTCCTACCGCCTCGAGCGCATTGTTCAGGAGGTTCATGAACACCTGGTTGATCTGTCGGGGCCGGCAGTAAATCTTGGGAAGAGGGCCGAGATCCTTGACGATTTCGGCCTTGAACCTGGGATTGGTTGCCATAAGCGTCAGGGTATCCCGGAGTCCCTCGTTCAGGTCGAAGGACTGATATTCCCCTTCGTCCAGGCCGGCAAAATTTCGCAGCGCGGTCACGATCCGATCGATGCGGTCGGCGGCTTCCGTCACCGCCTCATTCAAGCTGGAAAGGGTATCGAACGCATGCCTCACCTTTTGGTCGGGATAAGAGGTTCTATCCGCGGACACTGAATCCTGGATCAAACGCATGGCCCTCTTGGCGGTGTCGGCGTTGGCGGCGATCGCTCCCAGGGGGCTGTTGATTTCATGCGCCACACCGGCTACCAAATTACCCAAGGCGGCCATCTTTTCGGATTGGATAAGCTGCGCCCGCGTGTCCCCCAGCTTGGCATTGGTCCGTTTCAATTCCTGAGCGTACTCGGAGATGGAATTTTTCAGCTTGATCTCCTTCTGCCGGGCCTTATACAGGCGGTGCCGCGACTGGTAGAGATAGCCGGTAATCACGGTCGCCATCACAGTGGCCATGATCAGCAAGGAATAGGATTCCCTCGGATCCATTATCGGATCGGCGGCGAGCTCTACCGGGTATCTTCGGAGAGCGAGGGAGTAGGTCATGATGACGGTTAATCCCATCAGGGTGACCTGCCAGGGCCGGTAAGGCATGGCCCCTACACCGATCAACAGTAGCAGGATCATGTATCCGGAGGTCTGGGAAAAATCGGCTCTGATTACATCATCGATGACCGTGAGATAGCATGCGCCCAACATCAGGAGCCAGACGAGATGCCGGCCCGTCTGCGCACCAATCCGGAGCCGCGATAGCAGCAGGCACAGGAGCCCAAGCGACAGGAACAGCAGCTTATCGATCAGGGTCACGTCAGTGGGGCTCATATCGGGGACATAGCTCCAAAGCAGGTTCCTCTTCAAGATCACTAAATAATTGAAAAGCAGCATGAATATCGCGAGGATGGCGAGGATCCCGGCGACCACCATGCCGATCCGGCTCAATCGGGACAGGTATCTCCGGAAGGTCTCATCCTTCTCATACTGATCCGGCACCAGATATTTCACCCAGGACAAAAAGGCGCTCTTGAAATAAATCATTTTGACCTCAGTGCAAAACCATTTCTAAAGATAGGCCATGCAGCGTCCGCTCCAGGAAATACGCCCGATAGAGAACCCTGACGGTGCATCCCGCATAGGTGAAGCCCAAGCAAAATGTGGGAAACTCGACGCCGACACCCAATACCGCCCCATGCGCTCTATACGGGTCTTTCAGCCCGAAGGCGTACCCGAGATTTACCCGATAGGCTTCCCAGAGATGGAAAGGGCTCGGAAGCTTCAACCCGAAGCCCATCGATGGGCTCAGCAAAAAGCGCTTCGACTCTCCCAACCCGGGTGACAGGCTGAGCTGAAGCGAGACGTTGTTGATGAGAATCAGCTCATCGGTGGCCAGTCCATACCCCAATCCCACACTCGTCCCCAATCCCTGCCAGCCAGGCGTGAATGCGGCTTCGCCGGCCAAGCTAAACAGGAGTCCGGAAAAACTCGGCGCCAGGCTCCATTCCTGGACGAAGCGGACCGAGGCGATGTCCGGATCATGCCGGATCAGGTATTCCGGGCTGTGATCGGAAAGCTGCGGCGGGATGAGCCACTCCGGAACCGCAGCCCGGGGATACAAAAACTCGCGCTCCTCCCGGATCAGATCCGGATCATGGAAACCGGGTTCCCTCAATTGGGGATAGATCCGCCGCCTATGTATACCGTGCGAGTCTTTTTCACCCAGCCTCAGGCTCCATGCCGCGGAGACCGGCATGGGTAGGAGCAGCAGCGTGGGCAGCCGGAACTCGGCATAATAGACAGTGCCTTCTTTCACACTCAACCATAGGCCGATCCAGTCCCTGAGATCCCTCCCTGCGGCAGCCGATTCTCCCCACTGGGCCAACGCGGGGGGGATCTTATGATCCGGCTGATGGGCATGATACACCAAAAACAGCTCGCGCAAGGAGCACACACAAGCCTCCAAGACTTTCTCGTAGTTCGGCGGATACCACTCCAGAAGGTGGTTGCCGAACGCAATCCAGGCCTCTCCTCGGGAATTGATCACATAGACACCCTCGCGGTTGTGATGCTCCACTCCCTTTCGGTTGTTGACGCTGTGCAGACGGGACCACCGGTCCTGCATCGGGACGAGGAGGTGTCCGGCCGTGAAGGCATCGGCCAGATAGCCTTGGGCCAGGGCCTCGTAGATCAGAGCACAACCCAGCGTCTCGAGGTTAGAGGAACCGCTCATCGCCGCCTGAGAGGCAAACCGGAGGGCCAGGTGGTGATAAAGAAAATAATTGGCGACGACGGTCCGCACGCCTCTATCCGTCTTTATCACCCGGCCGCCCCGCCTTGCCTGCCAGGCGGATTCCAGACGATCTTCGGACAGGTAAGCAAGCTGTTGAAGTATGGTCTTGCCCCGCGCATGGAAGCGGGAGGGATGGCGGTCGGGTTCGGAAAGCCACGCACACCACTCCCCAAAAGACAGATTCGGCAGGGGCTGGGAATCGGCGATCTCACGGTCACACCCCAGGATTAAAGCCTGCATGAGATCCTCAAGCCTCAGGCCGGCTTCACGGGCCGTCAGTCCAAAGGCCCGATCCCCCAAGGTTATATGCTCACCCCGGCTCCATCCTCCGGATGCAGGCAGGCGGATCAAAATAACACACAGGCTCGATAGGATACACAGGCGTCTCATGGGATCAAAGACCCGTCCTCCAATGGGCAAGCAGAAAATTCATCACGTTGTTGGCCATGATGTCTTCCACCTGCTGGGAATCCCCCTCGAATTCCCGCAACAGCCGGGCATGCAGCCGATCGATCTCCCCGATGCGCGACATGTCGCGGGGTCCGATGGTGTAGCCCTGAAAATCCGTTCCGATGCCCACGCCCCTGTGTGAGCCGCAGATCTTGCTCACATACCGGATGGTCCGCACAGAATCTCGGAGAGCCCCGAAGGTTTCGGCCGCCCTGATTCCATTGAAGTTGGAGAGCACACGGGGATTGAGAATGATGCAGACCAGACCTCCCCTTCGGGTGATCTCCTGGATGTGCTCATCATACAATGAGTAGGCATGCTCTCCCAAGGTCCTGGCGGCAACATGGGTGGCTACCAGGGGTTTTCGGGCGACTTTCAGGATGTCCTCGAGTGCTTTGGCCGAAGAGTGAGCTACGTCCACGATCATGCCCAGACGTTCCATCTCCCGGATGACCTCACGGCCGAATCCCGTCAGTCCCTGTGTGGGCCATCCCGAATCGCCGTCATAAAAAAAGGGGAACGGATTGGACACCGAGACCAGGCCTTTGAAATAAAAGTGCCCCAGTGTGAGAAGGGCCACGCCACGGCGGGCGAACTCCTCCAGAGGCTTGAGGCTCCCTCCCAGCACATGACCGCCCTCGAATGAATGCAGCACGGCAACGCGAAAATCACTGCTTCCCCTGCGAACTTTGAGGGCCGCCGAGAGTTCCCGATGGTTCCTGGTCAGGCGCGCGTAGGGGGCCGCCGGCCCGGCCAGCTCCGCCTCCATGAAATCCAGCATGCGGATCGCATTCAACGGAGCCTGAGGGGTGGGGTCGGTGGGCATGGAAATGCACTCGTCGAAAAAATTGTAATGCGCGGCGCACATCAGGTCCACGCCTGCCTGATGGGCTCCCTTCCAGCTTACTTTTGTGGGATTGAACGTGCGGAAGAAAACATCCGCCAAAAGCGGGAGCTTACGCGGCAGGGGTGCGGTCCTGTTCCAATCATCAATCAGAGGATGGACGTGGATATCGGCCAGCACCCTACGGCCCGGACTTTTGAAGGAGGATTCCTGAATTCCCATCCCCGGTGGAATCCTGCCTGGAGCTTTACCCGCTGCCCAGCCCGATCCCAGGCCGAGGAGAGTCCATCGAAGGAAACGCCGTCGAGAGATTGGAAACATCGCCCCTCCCGGCAGATACGCTTTTTCCCCGCGCTTGCTTTCTGCAAAGCCTTATAATAGGCCGGAGGCCGCCAAAATGCAAGCCTATAATCGTCTGGGGAGCAGCTTTGAAGCCGCGTGGATTGTTGGATCAGTCGGGGAACCTGATACGGAAGCCGCGTTGAGAGTGCAGCAATCCGAGGGCGACAAGGCGGTTTTCCTCATTGGGGAAAATCACCGCGCTGACTCTTCAGCTTGCCTGATTATTTCTTGTGTGAGGCTTTTGATATGGTCCAATGGCGAACTTGCGACCTGGGTTTCCCTGCCGGGTATTTGTAACAGCTGGGGTGCGGGACGGCACGGGCTTCCAGCGGCATGGTGGCCCCGGACTCAATCCCCTATAACATATCTCATGCGATAGGCTGCTCGATGGACGGGCTGGGCTGGGAAAAGAAACGCGCTCCCTGTTCGGTGATGTACATGCAGTCTTCCAAGCGGACACCGAACTCACCGGGCATGACCAGCATGGGCTCATTGGAAAAGCACATGCCGGGCTCCATGGGTCGCGTGTTTCCCTTGACCAGATTGATCCACTCATGCCCGTCCAAACCGATGCCGTGGCCGGTTCGGTGGGGGCAGCCGGGAACTTCATAGCCGGGTCCGAAGCCGTAGTCGATATAGACCTGCCGGGCAGCGGCGTCCACATCCTCGCACGGCACGCCCACACCCGCCTTTTCGAAGGCCGCGGTCTGGGCTTTTTTCATGAGATTCCAGATCTCCCGCTGTCTCGAGGTGGGTTCGCCGAAGACTATGGTGCGGCTGATGTCAGCGCGGTACCCTTCCACGCCGCACCCGCCGTCCATGAGGATGATATCCCCTTGCTTGAGCTCGATATGTTTGATGCTTCCGTGAGGATTGGCGGATGCCTCGGCGAGCTGGGCACCGATTCCTCCGCTGGCACCCAAGGCCGAGAACGCGCGGCTCGAGACAGACCGGAAATCATTCCGGGTCATGCCCGCCTCCCATAAAGGGATGGAGGCCCGGTAGGCTTCGATGGTGATGTCGGCCGCTTTCTGCATCAGGGCCAGCTCTGCGGCGGATTTGATGACTCGGCACTCGATGGTGACGGGATCGGCGCTCATGTATTCCAGATGAGGCGCGGCCTTGCGGATCCCGTCGTACAGAAAGAAGCGCACCCTCTCCTCCATCCCCACTTTCCCGGTGCGGATGTCCCGGTCGCGGAAGATCTCGGCCACCCGCTGATAGGGGCTTTCATGCTCTTCCCAGGTCCGGATATCGGAACCGAAACGGATCTGTTCTCTGGCCCTATCCTCTTCAAATGCCGGGCAGACCCAGGCCGGTTCCCCCCGTGCCGGAATCACCACGGCGAACATGCGCTCGCTGTTCCCCCAGCGCGCAGAAGTATAATAAAACATGCTGCTGCCGCCTTCCATGTAGATGGCCTGGATATCATTATCCACCATCAAACGCTGAGCCTTTTCGATCCTTTGCCAGCGCTCCTCATCACTGATCGGGACAACATCGCCGGTCATGGGCTTGAGATGCGCAAAGGGTTCGGCCGACTGCGAAGGTGGGGTCGACGGGGATGAACACCCGCCGGACACCAGCGTGACTCCGGCCGCTCCGGCCGACAGTTTCAAAAAATCTCTTCTATCCAAGGACATGATCACCTCCAAATCACGACATCCTAAGAAATATTATATACTCCATACGAAGCGGTAAGGGAAGGATAAAAAAACAAAATCCTTCCCGACTGGAATCAGAATTCCATCACCTCGAAACCGGAATCCGCTTTGAGGCTGTCTATCATAGTCTGGTAGGCGTCCCCTTTTTTCTGCTCTTTGAGGCGCTCTTCCAATTCAGGGCGCACTTCCTCCAGGGGACGTTCCTCTCTTTTTCGACCTTCCACCTTAAGTATGTGGTATCCATACCGTGTTTCGATGATGTCGCTGATCTCACCCACCGGAACGGAAAAGGCCGCGTCTTCAAAGGGCTTCACCATGGTCCCTCGGGTGAAATCTTCATACAATCCACCGCTGTCCCTGGAGCCGGCATCCTCGGAGTATTCCCGGGCCAAAGCGGAAAAATCCTCCCCGCTCCTGGCCCGCTTGAGGAGCCCCTCCATGGCGGCATGGATGGCGGACTTCTCGCTTTCACTTTTTTCCTGAGTCATCAACAGAATATGCCGTACGGACGCGCTCTTGTCTTCCCGATAAGCCTGATCGATCTCCTCATCGCTGACTTCAATACCTTCGGAAACAACACCTTCCAGATAATTCCGTATCAACAGATCCGTGCGAATCCTCTCCTTGATTCGTACAAAGTCCAATCCCATATTTGTCAGCATGGCCTGGAACTGCTCCTCCCCACCTGCCTGACGATACTGATCCTGCAGGAAATCATCCAGGCTTTCCGGCGGAAGTGTGCCGCCAGCTCGGCGCGCAGCTTCCAATAAGAGCTTCCGCTCCGCCAACGACCGGGCATTCTGCCCGATGAAGCTCTTGAGCTGATCGGCATCCATCTGTTTGATTTGGGCGGTCCGGTTTCCCATGGAATCCTGAATGGACTGTATGACTTCACCCGTGGTGACGTCGAAGCTTTCGGTGCGGATAAGGACCTGATTGGCGTCCGGATCAAGAGCCGGCAGTAGGGCCGTGAGATCCATGGCCAGCTGGTGAGCGGGTGTGCCTTCGGTCAGCATCGCATCCTCGCCCTGAGAAGAACACGCGAACAACATGACGGGAATGAGCAAAATCCAGATCGCAGTTTTTTTCATGGTCGTTTCCTTTCATTTCAACCCCGGAACATTATCGGGCGTCGAGCCTTAAAACCAAGTGCTTCTTCAGGAAACCGAGGATGATGACGGACATGAATCTGATCTGGTGTCCGGGAGGAGATGGGTGGTGAAATGGTATTCTTATCGGGTTTAGGATGTCCTCGCCGTCTTCCGGGCTGAGTCGGTCACCTTAGCACCGATGAGCATCGAAGTCAAGGTCGATGTCCGGAGTGGGAAGCGATTCGGAAGTCCCCCGGGTCCGGCAGGCAACGCCGTGTAATGCCTCACTCTTCCGCTCTCTTAAAGCTGATCGATATGCCGGACCAGCTCGACCGTTCGATGGTGGTCTCGAAATTGGGGCGGCTCTCCACGTAGTTCAAGAACTCACCGGTGCCGCGCATCCGGCGGCCCGACACATTATGGGCCGCGAAACAGCCGTTGACTTCGATTTTGGACTCAAGGGCCATGAAATAGTTCTTATACCAATGCTTATCCGCATCACAAAACACAAAATCGAACGAGCCCTCCAGTTGCGGCACCAGCTCATGGGCATCGGCCAGCCGGGCCTCGATGTACTCGGACAATCCCGCTGCCTCAAAATTTTCCAGAGCTTCCCGGTAGCGGTGCTCGCTGATCTCGATCGTGATGAGCTTGCCCCCGGTCTTACTCAGGGCCCAGGCGATCCAGATGCCGGAATGTCCGGTGGAGGTGCCGATTTCGAGCGCCTTGGTGTAGTTGTTCTCCACGATCAAATCATAGAGGATGCGACCGTCCGCTTCCGGAACATTCATGTCCCGCCAACGACGGCGATGTTTTTCCAAAAACTCGCTGACCCGGGCATCGAGGTCCTGGCTCGATCCTCCGGGGGTGACCGCAGGGATGGCCGCTGAGCCTAATATCCCCGCTATCAGGAACACCAACATTGCTGTCTTATACCGCATGCAGACTCCTGTCGGATGGATTGACGTCCAAGCATTGGACGTCTCCGGGTTGGACTTTCTTCCCGAATTCCGGATACGGCCCGAGGGATTCGAAACGGATCCTCGCAGCGGGACTCCATCACCGACCGATGTGGAATGTGAACGATCCCTCTAAACGCAGGGCTTGGGACGTGAACAGAAGGCGGTGAATGCGGTCGCCCCAAGAAGACCGGAGCCGGTCATCTTGAATCATGATATCTTCCAGCTCGACATGCAGGTCATCGTCCTCGAACCGGATGAGGACGGCACCTGCTCGGTTCTGTGAGTCGGGGGTGTCGAGCCGGATGACGCCGGTCCCTACAAGCTCCGGGCGGAGCCAGCTCATGAGGGTCAGCGTTATGGGCCGGCTCGCGTTCTCGAGCGCATAGCGGTCCCGGAGGATCACCTCCTTCCCCCGAATCAGTGTGATCGTCCGCCTCCAGCTCTTTACCCCGGCCTCCCCAGGATAGGCACCGGCTATCTCCAAATCGAAAACCGCCTGACGGTCGTCCGCACGATATTGGACATCGGCGGCGCGGAAGGCACCGCCCTCCTGCTGCATGATCCCGTTGATGGTGGGGAGGTTGTGATACGCCGACTGCATGGTCCAGATTTCATAGCGGCGGCGGCTGAAGGTCTTGGCAGTGTAGGTCTCCACACCCACATCGATGAGGGCAGGGAAGCCGTCGGCGTACACAATGAAATTTCCCACATCGTTATGGTTGTGGGACTCGCCGTTGTGCCCGCCTTTTGCGGCCACATAGAGGCCCTCCGCCGATCCGGCGACGGAACGCGCCGCCATGACCTGGAGATCCGGCAGCCAGACATCCCGCAGGAGCGGAAAGCCAGGGGAGATGGTCTGAAGCTCCTCGAGGCCGAAGAGCGTGGGCAGCACGCGGCCCAAAACACCGAAGCTGCCTGCGATGGCCCCCTTCCCCAATTCCTGCTGCCGGGCCAAACTGGCTCCGAAATCCATCATGGCCGGATCTTGGATACGCTTCCCGTAGCGGTAGATCAGGGGGCCTTCCCCATTCAGGCGGGCGGCGGCATCGGCGAAGTTTATAAAATAGCGGTCGAAGATGTGTGCCCGGTAGATGTAGCGGCCTATCTCCTTGATCAAGGGGCGGCCGAACTCATCGATCCTGCCTGCGGATGCGCTGTGCAGCAGCTCCAGGCAATCGAACAGCGATCCGCCGGCCCGGCTCCAATAGCCCGGTCCTTCGTCACAGCCTCCATCGGCCGGATAGGAATTCAGGAAATTGTCCAAACAGCGCAGTATCTTGTGCACCGATGCGGTCCTCCTGCCCGCGTCGTCCTCCAGCAGGAGCGCCGCCGCCAGCCAGTTGGAACAGATCCAGGGGTTCCAGTTGTTCACCTCGCCACCCGAGAAGCCCATCCACCAAAAGTCATCGCGCAGGAGATTGACTTCGAGGATGCGCCGTCGCACCTCCCATCTGATCCGTTCCGGGATGAGCGGGGAAATCTCACCCAGTTTGTTCCCCATGAGATAGTGCACCCAGGCCAGCAGCATACCGGTCTCGGCCGCGAACAGGTCGACCGTCGGCTCCGACACATCGGGCAGGCCCGGGCCCTGCTTTTGGGCGCCGACATGAGCCGGAACTCCCCAATAGGTTTCCTCGCAGATGGTCCAAACGCCGTTCAGGATGTCATCCAGGAAGCGGCCGCGGCCCTCCATGCATTCCCCCAACACCAGGGCCGCCAGCATGGCGCGGCGGTCGAAAGAAATCTTCTGGAATCGGCTGCGGTCACCGTTGCGCACAAAATCCAGGAATACCGAAGCCTTGGGAGTCGGCCATTCGGTTCCGAGATGCTGTTCCGCGGCCCGGATATGGCCTTCCCGTACGGCGAGCGGCAGCTGACCCCATGATTCCCGCTCTTCCGCTCTAGGAAAGGGATGCCATGAATCGACCGATAGGATGACCTGGCGCAGGACAGCGGGCGGATATTTCCCGCTCAGCAGGTCGAGGTCTTGTGTATCCGAGACGGATACAGCAGCGGCCGGGAAAAGCACGAGCAAGACAATAGCCCTGGAAAGCCTCATGGTTTCCTCCTTAGCGGCCGCTCCTCCGCTCCCGCCCGTGCCGATCCCCTATCTCCCAGATGCGACGGGGATAAACATCCGGTGTGGACGATGCCGAGGGCGTCTATCTGCGGTCGCGCAGTATCAGCATGCGCACCAGCTGCATGGCAGCCATGGCGGTGGAGGCCACGTAGGTGAGCGCGGCGGCGCTGAGGACCCGACGGGCGCCCTGAAGTTCCTCCCCGCTCAGGTATCGTCCGTCCCGCAACAGCACCAGTGCCCGACGGGACGCGTTGAACTCCACCGGCAGCGTCAAGATGCTGAAAGCGACGGCTGCTGTGAACAGCAGGATACCCAAGTCCATGAGAAACGAAGGACCTTCGCGCTGAAAAAAGAAGCCGGCGATAAAAATGGGAAACGCGAGCCGGGACCCGAAGCCGGCCACCGGGTAGATGAAATTGCGAAAATGAAGCGGGAGATAACGGGAGTGATGCTGGAGGGCATGGCCCGCTTCGTGGGCCGCCACACCCAGGGCAGCCAGGGAATGGCTGTTGTAGACCTCCTGGGAAAGCCGCAGAGCTTTCTTCCGGGGGTCATAATGATCCGACAACCGCCCCGAGGTCTCCTCCACTTTGACGTCACTGGCGCCCTTGGTGTTTAGAATATCCCGGGCCACCTGAGACCCCGAGATTCGGGATCGGGCCGCCACCTGGCTGTATTTATGGAAGGTGCCCTTGACCTTCTGCTGGGCATAGAGGGCCAGAATCATCGGCGGGATAAGAAGGAAAATGGTATAATCCCAGAAAAACATCGTTTCACCTCATCGATAGGCTTTCCAATCATTTATCTTAGCAGCATTTTCCGGGTCGGTAAAGATATCGCAGCCGTTAAAATAAGCCGCCGGGCAGGCATCATCTAGGGGTGAAGAGCCGCGCCGCAAGGCCTGCAATGGTGTGAGTCACGGACATTTTTTATTATTGGGTTGACAGCCACTGAACTGATGTGCATATTATGAATATTCTTATTTATTTGATTTATCAGATATTGGAGAATATGATGAAAAAAGCGTCAGATCGGCCCGGCTGCTGCCAAGTTGAGGCCGTAACCAGCATCGACGAACGCGGGCAAATGGTGCTGCCCAAAGAAATCCGGGATAAAGCCGGGATTAAGGCGGGGGACAAGATGGCCGTCATAACCTGGCGGAAACAAGGCAGCGTCTGCTGCGTCACCCTTGTCAAAGCCGATGAGTTCACCGGAATGATCAAGGATCTGTTGGGCCCCATGGCCCAGGAACTGGTTTCCAGGTAGCGGGACAAGGAGAGATCAAACATGCCAGGGACATCCATAAAAGACATCGTCAAAGAGAAATACGGACGCATCGCGCGAACGAGCGGTTCCTGCTGCCCGCCCTCCCCCTCATGCTGCGATACGAGCCGGGATGCGGATGAAACCGGCCTTAGGCTCGGTTACAGCGAGAGCGACCTGACGGCGGCTCCCGCCGAGGCCAACCTGGGGCTGGGCTGCGGAAACCCACTCGCATTGGCTTCTCTGCAATCCGGCGAAACGGTTCTGGATCTCGGCTCCGGGGCCGGCTTCGACTGTTTCCTGGCCGCCCGCCGGATCGGCCCCACCGGGAAGGTCATCGGAGTGGACATGACGATGGACATG
>Ga0180437_10001896_pt1 | contig 34782 bp, 48 predicted proteins | sample SS_ome_4_FD_132410 | JGI IMG/M metagenome (GOLD analysis project Ga0180437, IMG submission 132410) | Hypersaline lake sediment archaeal communities from the Salton Sea, California, USA - SS_3_D_1 metaG | ecosystem: Environmental > Aquatic > Non-marine Saline and Alkaline > Hypersaline >... | reverse complement strand
TGAGCAGGGTGTCGATGGTGGTGCTAATGATACAGGAAGATGGCTTACAAGTTTTCCAACTGATGTTATGGAGGAACGTCATTGTTATGATTTCAGTGGTGGTTTCATAGATGAAAACCTTACTTTTGAGGATAAAATCAGTTTGTATAATTTCTATATTCATGGTTGGATGGGTCTTAGCGGTCATACTATCGAATGGGATAGAGATGCTATAAACTTTGGAGTATCTAATACTACTTTTGACCCTACATATCTATCATCATTAGGTTATGAGGGTAATTATCAGATTGTGAACTTTCCGACAAACAGTAGCACTAAGGAAACTGCAACAGTAAGTGGCATAACTGATAGTAATGATGATTATGAACGGCTTATCTGCCGTTATGTGAATATAACTGAAAACATTAGTAAATACACTTTTGATAGTAATAGTATCTATCAGTTTTTCATCGGTCATGTGGACAACCAATCAGATTATGAATGGGGTTTCACCAGTGTTATGTTCTGCAACCGTAGTTATCTAACCTTTGTTATATTCAACCTTCCAAGTGATGATATACTACAAAACCTTGACAGCGATGGTGATACTGTTAGTGATTATGATGAATTGTTTGTAAATTGGACTCATCCATTCCTGAATGATACTGATGGTGATGGATATAATGATAGTGTAGATGGACAACCTAATGATTATACTGAAAGTGAATTTGATTGGATATGTATGAATCTTAACACAAGTGAGAAGTTTGAAAGTATTCAAAATGCTATTGATGATGGTGACACGTTAGATACTCATATAATATTGATTTATGAAGGAACTTATAATGATAGTAATATTGATGTAACTAAAAATCTTACATTCAGAGGTGAAAAGAGAGAAACTACCGTATTTACTCCGGATAGCAGATTGGATGATGTTTTTATTATATATTCTCAAACAAAAGAGTATACTGTAAAAATAGAAAATTTGAATATTACGGATTGTTGTGGTGTATCTGTTATGGGAAAACAAACATTTACACTTTCAAATGTAACATTTTATAATAATGATGATAATCTTTATATATGGGAATATAGCACTCAATATCCACAAGATATAGTGATAAGTAATTGTTCATTCATTAAAATGAACGATATGGGAGTAATAATACAAACCAATGATAATGGAGTTCAAATTTCTAATTGTACTTTTGATACATGTACTGCAAATTATTTTTTGGAATTTGAGGCAGGATATAGAGTAAATCTGAGAGATACAACATTCAGTAATTCATCTATTGGCAGTGGTATTCGTATGGCATCACCAGTAGAATCAACTATTGATAATATAACATATAATGGTTCTGGTAGTGATATAGGAATATATGTGTATGATGGTTCTTGGGATGTTAACACTATATCAAACTCATCTATATCAAATTGTAGTACAGGAATTAAAATTGATAACACATATGGCGGATATACAAATACTGGGTATATGATTTATAGTAATAATATTAGCAATTGTTCTATTGGATTAGATATAATAGATGATTTCGATGATTCTTATCCAAACATGGTATATAACAATATCTTTTATGGTAATACAATAAATGCTAATACAACAACAGAAGTTTATAATATCTCTTGGAACACTACTAAACAACTTGGTACAAACATCATTGACGGAGAATATTTAGGAGGCAACTATTGGAATGATTATACAGGTGTAGATACAGATGAGGATGGACTTGGAAATACTGAAATACCATATAATAGTAGTGGCAATATCACTATTGGTGGTGATTACCTTCCACTTACTGGCAATCTTGAATCTACACCAGAATTAAGTTCATATAGTTGTTCACCTACATCTGGAGTTGATAGTTATACAACATTTTGGTTCAATGTTACATGGGCTGATAATGAAGGGCAAACACCATCCGATGGATATTTGTCAGTAAATATTACAAAAACAGGATGGTACACAAACCAAACTATGAACTGGATAAGCGGAGACAACACAACAGGTGCCCAATACTCATATAACACAACCCTCACTACAGGAGGAGACTACAACTATACCTTCTATGCATATGATGGAATATTATATAATTCTAGTGGACCATATAGTAATCCAACAGTAGTAGCACAACTAATGAGTATAAGTATCACACAAAGTAGTGCACCAGATGCCAATATATGGTTCAACATATCAAAAGGATTGATACCTTATTATTCAAATGAAACAAATATAAATGCAAGTGGACAAACCAGTGAGACCCCTGCACTTGCAATACAAAACACAGGCAACATACCAGTAAACCTTACACTTTATGTAAATCTTTCACCACTTGAAGGCAGAACAATAAAATGGGATACAGACAACAATCCTACTGGTGCAACAACTGTTACAGAATCAGAAGTACAAATAGCTGAAAAACTTATGATGAGTGATACTAAAAACATATGGCTCTGGATGGATTTTAATAGTGTAACACCAGACCCTCCCACTGGTGAAACAAAAGGGAGAACCATTACGATAACATCCTCTAGCGGATACTGGTAGAGTTAACCACCTATCCCTTAAAATATATTGGGTCTACCAAAATAAAAAAAATTTGATAGGTGAAAAAAAATATGGAAAGAAAAAATTTGTTATATATAGGAGCAGTTGGACTAATACTTTTAGGAGCAGGAACAATGGCTATAACAATCACTAAAAACAATAACAACTCAAATGTAGTATATGGTGATAACCCATATAGCTCAGACCCTTATGGTAGTGCACAGATACCATATAATATTTTTGAACCGGATACGCTTAATACAAGTTCATCACAATATGCAATTAATCCCATATGGAATGAACTTACAAAAGATTACAGACCAAGATGGACTGGTTGCAGTGACAAAGAATATATACAGATATTCAAAGACTTGCCTAAAATGCCGAAGGATTTCTATCAAAAATATGAGCTTTTTATGAAAGGGCAACTTACTGATTATGACCGTCTTGAAGCTGAATATTGGAAACAACCAGAGTTCTATGGTCTTGACCAGAGTTCATTCAATAATTTCATAAATAGAAATCCTACAATGTGGAGACCTGGACAGATTGGATGCAAACCAGGATTCAGATATATGGAACTAAAACCTGGAGCAGAAGTAGAAATCTCAACATTCTTTCATACAAGTATAACAGGTGCACAAGCATATCTTGGAACAGTATTATATGCACATATGCCAGATAGTGCAAAAAGATTGGATGGAGAGATAATATATAATCAATCAGAAAACGCTGATAAATATTTTGAATATAAGATAATTGAGCCTATTAACAATGAAATATTTGAATCTGCATCATTCCAAAATAAAATCGAAGGGAAATATGTAAATGTTGAAGATGATGAAAGGATAATACTTTTTGAACCATCATATAAATTAAATGATGTTGAAGGAGAAAAAGTAATAATAGGTTTTCAGCCTAATTGGACTTATAAGGTAACTACATGGATACATGTTAAAAACAATTGCCCATCAGGAAATTATGTAGTCGCTGTTGATTATGAAAACCCTTCAAATGTTATAGCTGAGGAATACAACTGGGTTATCACCAGTTACCCATATTATGGAAGTTATCAACCAGGATTCCGTGAATGGTATCCAAGTGCACCATATTTCCAGATACTTATAACAGTGGTATAAAAATTGAAAAAAATTATAATATTAACTATAGCTTTATTAACTATCATCCCTGTTTTCTTAGCATATGCAAAGGAAACATATTATAACCCTGTTACAAATGATTACCGCCCACTTTATAATTTTACTTATGATGTCTTCAAATATCTCCCGCCTTTCCCAAAGGATTTTTATGCTAAGGAACAACTTTTTTCAACTCAGCAGATAACAGCTAGTAGACTTACTGATGAATACTTGCAACCTGAGATTTTACCTAGTTGGAGTTATCTCTGTGAACGTGCCTATGGCGATTCAAACCCGCATTATACTGGAATGTATGGTGTGAATCTATATCCTAGTCGTTTCGATGTTTTCAACATAGAAGTAGGCGAATCAGTCAATATTTCTACATTGCTTTATACTCCACCCGGTATAGAGATTTATCAAGGCGTATGTATTGAACCATCTTATAATAATAGCAAACTAAGAATCATATTGAAGCAACCTCAATCAAAATATATACTTCTTTACCCAACATATCCATGTTACAATAGTCAATGGTGTCAGATAATTGAATACAAAATAACATTGCTTCAGCCTGGCAATCATACTATTGAATTCTATGAAACATTAATCCCAGAGGAGATAGACCAGGCATGGAGAGAGGATTATAAAGGGCGTTATACCAGTGGTGGCAGTATCCTAAGCCTTGAAGTTCCTAAGATGAAAATATTCCTATATGGAATAGATTCATCAGAAAACAATAATGTAGCTGATATGGAACAAAAAGATGATGAACAATTTGAAACACCAATATTTTATTATCTATTTATAATAATAATTATGGTTTTTGCCTGGGGAATTTTTTATGCCAGAATTAGAAAAAAAAGAGCAGAGTCTAAAAGAAAAAAAGAAAACTAAATGGGTGTATCTCATTATTATAATATTTCTTCTTGTTTTCTTAGTTTATGCAAGTACAACTAACTTGTTTGTCAAATGGTACATCCCAGGTTTTGAACCAACTATTACACTTATTCATCCAAGTAACCATGAGACAATCAACAATAATACAACTTATTTCAATTGGTCTAGTAATGATGCTGATGGTGGCAGTCTTACACATGTTCTCTATATTGATTTATTGAATACCTTTATCAGTCCATATGCACGGACATATAGCCTAGGTGCTTTATGCAATTATACACCTCCTGTTTTTATGGATGGCGACTGGTACTGGCGAGTTGAAGTAAGCGATGGTTCTAATCTGAATGTTAGTGATACTTGGCATGTAATATTTCTAAATGATACAGGTAATAACTTTCCAGGACTCAGTAACGGTACTGTCAATCCATCATCCGGGGATAATACTACAAGTTTCGTTTATACTGTGACCTTTAACGATACTGATAATGATACTGCTGATTATGTCCGGGTGTATATAGATGGTGTCATGTATAACATGACTGAGACGAATGCAAGTGATACAAATACATCTGATGGTAAAAACTACAGCTATACTACAACACTTGGTCTAGGTTTCCATAACTATAGTTATGCATGTAGCGATGGAAGTGCTATCAATGTCACTGGTGTCACTGAGAACATCCCATATGTTTCACCTGCTATTGTACCTCCTGGAGGTGGACCGGGCGGTGGTGGTGGAAGTGGCACAGGTATAAAAATGAATAAAATAACTATACAGCCTAGAAACCTTGAAACATATCCTGGTGAAACATTTGAAGGTAATCTTATCATAACCGATGAAAGCTATGGTGCCATATATGAAGTCTACTGGTATCTGGTTCTACTTGATAGCAATGATAATGAAATTGCATACAATAATGGTGCTATAGCTATAGATACAACTGTTTACGCACCATATGTCGTGTTAACAACAAGTGATATACCTATAGGTAATTATAGACTTCTTGCTAAAACTTATGATATGCCCAGGGAGAAAATAACTGCCATGGAGATAGGTATGGATACTATACATGTCAAAATAGTCTCTGAGCCTCTCGGTAGCGACCTTATTGAAGATGTGAAAAGCAGTCCGATACTTCAGATATTTCTAATAGCAATCGCCTTGATAATGGCTATACTTGCAGTATTCTGGAAACGTGGCATATATCTTATATTCAGCATCGGGATAATATTATTGTTACTGCTTGTATTTGATATTGTAGACATCCAGGTATTCTCAGTATTAGGAATATTGCTTATCATGCTTGGATGTGTATTCTTCACTCGTCTCCGTGAGAAGATACCTATTCATATGCATAACCTGAAAGTATTGATTGGTGCATTGCTTATATTTGCAGGTTTTGTACTATATTTCTGGCAGTTTGTATAAAGGTGTTACATTGAAAACAGGAAGTCGTAATACTCCAGATGTTGAAGGTAAATGGAAAAGAATTAAATAGATTTTATGATGAAAAAAATAATCTTATTATTCCTGATTTTAACAACAGTATTCATACCTAATGTTAGTGCACTCTCTGCAAGTTTCGTAACCACTGAAAGAGGAGCAAACATCATCTGTACCAGTACAAGTACCGGGTCTATAACAGGATACAAATGGACAGTGACAGTAAATGAATCAGATGTTGGAACAACAGGATGGGTATATGAAACTGCTGTTGAAACCTATACAGTTACTATACCATCTGGTGGATATATAACAATACAACTATGTGTAACAGATGGAAGCAGTGAAATCTGTGCACAGAAAGGACTAGGTAAAATATCAGGATATAAAGATAAATATAATCCAAGTCATTATAAAAACTGCAAACAATGCGAAGATATAGGATACTACTGGTATAATGATAGCTGTCATCTTGAACCAGAGACACTTCCCTGGAATGAAAAAAAAATACTTCCAAGTGCAGGGGAACATCTTGAACATGAAATTGAAATATTAGGATATACTGTAGACTCCCGTATCTTATTTGTTTTTTTAGCTGTAATAATAATTATGATAATATATTATATAAGAAGGAATAAAAAATGATGACAACAGGTTGTAAAGATGCTCTTGAAAGAATAGAAAAAAATGATTACCCTTTGAGCCGAAATGGTGAAAACTTTTCAAAGAGGGCAAAAAAATATATAGTCAAAGCATTTCAAATAGGGAAACGAGCACTCATAGACTGGGGTATAATAATAGAAGAATATGAAAAATATGAAGGCAACCATAACATTAAACATAACATCATGGTAAAAAACCAGTATGAGATAGTCCACACTGTTGATAATTTTATACAGGATATGGTTAGAAAAGATGGAGAATTTGCTCAGTATGCATTCAATAAAAAAGAAGAAATGTTCCCATTGCTCCTTCTTATATGTAGCAAGACCTGCACTCAGAAGGGTGTAGATGAGTTTAAAAAAATCCTGAACAATGGCAACACTATTGAAAACATTGAGAATATGATGAAGATACCTGGGATAAATGAATTATATTTTACAGATGGAATATCTAAAGAGACTGAAAAAAACGTAGAGGACTATATTTCTAATATTTTATTATAAAATTTTAGTAACCTTTTTTTTGTGGTAAAAATAGGTTTTAAAACACTTTTAAAAAAAATAAATTTTGGAGAAAAAGAAAAATATGAAAACAAAAAAGAAATATATTATGATGCTAGTGATAGGACTGATACTGATAAGTGCTACACCAGTGATAGGAACAAATATAGAGCTTATCAACCTGCATTATAAGGACAAAGATTTAGTCTTTGTTCCAGGTAATGTAAGCCTAGTCTTCAACAACTCAACAACTGGTGATGAAGACACATCTATAATATGGAGGATTTATAGTAGCGAAAACAACTTGACTATCTTCTATGTTAGTAGCAATGAGATAGATATAACAGGGGGTTTCGTGAATGATACTAAATCATATTATTACAATGATACTAATTCCAATAATACATATATTATAAAAGTGAATTATACTGACTTAATTGTTCCAGTATCAATAGAGGAAATACTAAATGAAACAATAGATGCCAAGAATGCTAAAATACAGAATCTTACAATGACTATAACTAACCTGTCAGCAGATTTGAACCAATCCAAAAGCAATACAACCCAGTGGTTTGAACAATCAAATGTTTACAAGATAGAGCGAGACCAAGCAGTTGATGAAAATCTTCCATTGAAGAACCAGATAAAAAATTTGCAGGATGATGTCAATCATCAGCAGAATCTAACAAATGATAAAGTAGATGAACTCAGGATGAAGAAAAATGAAATCAACAGTCTCAATGGTACAATCCAGGAGTTAGCAAATCCTTGGAGTATGGGCTATACCCTTCGGGGTGTCAGCAATGGACCATATATAAATTTTGCAAGTTTGATTTTTGGAATTATCATAGCACTTGGCATTGTATTTGCTGTACAAAGTGTTCTTGATAAAAAAGGTATAACTCTTAAATTTAGAAGACGTAAAACCATAGGAGGTTTTCAACCTATTAAATCATCAGAATATGTTGATGACCTGGCAGTTAGCGACCCGCCTAAGTTGCAACAGTTGCGACAAGCAGAAAAAAATATAGCTGAAGGGGAAACAAAACCTACACAACCTGATAAGGAAAAGAAAACAGATGAAAAACCATCGGAGGAAAAACCCAAACCTGATAATGAAAAAATTGAGGATATTGAATCCAAAGTAGACCAGATGATAACTAATAAAAATGAATATATAAGATAAGGAAGTGTATTATGGAACAGAAGATAAAAAGGCATCTAAGTGCAGTAGGAGTAATCATATTCGTATGTGTACTCATCTACATTGGAACAGGTAACATACTTTTTGCCATTGGAATATTTATTGGAGGTTTATTCTTCTACGGGTCCGGAGAAGCATTCCTGGATTATTGCAGACAGAGGACTACACTATTCTTTGCAAACATAGGACCAAAAGGCAGAAGCAGTATAATCGAATCGGATATATTCACATTGAAGTCACCATATGAAGCTGATGTAGAATATCAGGTAAATATAGTCGGTGGCAGTAGTGTTCCATATTTGCCTTTTCATGGTTTTGGACCAGTGTTCATTTGCCCAAGGGATTATGTGAAGACAGAGTTTCATGGGGGGATGATTGCAATTGCAGATTGGCATAAGATAGAGTTCGATATGTTACCTAGGAGCTTTCAGAAATCAATAGCAGATAGAGTAATACATTTCAACAGAAGCATGGGATTCTACTGGGCTGACACAACCAAATTCAATGAGCAAATGAAAAGCGATAACTTTATAGATTTGGCTGAAAGGTCAAAAAAGCAAGAGCAGATTATAAACATTCTCGGCACACAAAACCAGGAGCTTATGTCAACGATAAACTCATTGACAAGCACCCTTAAAGAAATGAGGCTTATCCCGGATGATAAATACAGGCGACAGCCACAACCATATAAACCGCAACCACCGTATCAGCAGGGGTATTAAAAATGGCACAGGATGAGGATTTAAAAAAACTGTCAAGGCTTTTAGAACGTGGAGATTCTTTAAGGAAAGCACCCAAGGATATAATGACTTCAATCTTACTTAAAATATCAACACAACCTACTAATGATGTAAAAAAAGAATACTTTGAAATATTGAAAGAATGCAAACTTATGAAGACAGCATTAATGCAATGTCTGAATAATGGAACAATTAAATCCAATCAAGAACTAAAAAATGAAGGAGAAATACTACTTAAAAAAATTACTGCAAAACTTAGTGAAGAAATAGAGCCATTAAAACCAGTGATAATAAAAGACAGTAGTGCAAACCAGAAGTTCCGATTCCGGGATGGTTCTGAATCAATAATTGAGAACTATAATCAAGTAAAAGATACAGTCCTGGAAAATCAGTTACTCAACAGGATAAACATACTTGAAAACCTATGTAGCGATGCACTAGGATATGTAGCAAGGGTAGAAAAACAACTATGGCAAAGAGAAGATGGTATAGAAGAAATAGACCTGACTAAAAAAACGGAAAAAAATGAGACTGAGCCGAAAAAGAATGAATTTAAAGGTATAGAAGAAATAGAGAGGGTGATAGATAATGGAGGAAGAACAGGATAGGATACTTGCATCTCAGGACATGACCGATGAGATGAGGATACAGTTTGCAATAGATGAATTCTATGAATATGTAAAAGGATTCGATGGAGAATCAGAAAAAATAACCCGGTTGAAACTAATGCGTAACAACATCCTCAACATCATGGATACCTATCTAAAAAAATTTGATAACAAAATGATAATGGATGATTTCTATAAACGGTTAGTTAAAGCAAAAGACAATGCAACTAGAAATAATATAGTTTACAAATATAATCAGTACATGAATGAGATACGGGTAATACAGGAGTTCAAAGGAATAAAAGAAAACATAGCACAGAAACTAGCAGAGCAGATATTCAACAATATTTTAAGATTTGAATCAATAAGGAAAAAGAGGGAGGAACATGCCGAAGCAAATGATACCTAGTGAAGATACATCTGGCAGTTACCAGAGAACCAGTCTTACCATGACTCGTAGCATGAGTGAAGACATTGGTCTCAAAGTAAAAAAAACACTTGAATCAATAGACAATGGAACAATTGATTATTCATATACACAATGGAAAGAGTTTGTAAGCTATTGTTGGAGCGATGAGATATGGATTTCAGCTTTAAACAAAGTAATAGATAGATGTAAAAAATATAATATCGACCTGAATAAAAACGATGTATTTCTTGATATAATCTATGAGTTTTCACCAATTGAACTTAAAAACGAGTTCCGTAAAACACATCCTATAGCCCGTCTTGCACTTATGGATTTGATAGATAAAAAACCACCTAAACCAATGCCCAAACGAGTTTATGCAGACCTTTGGCTTACACCTAAAGAATTAAAACAAAAATATAAAGATTATGAGGTTGAAAAATGAGCTTCTGGGATGTATGTTTTGAAGATGGAAATATAATAAGTATTATTGCACCACCAAAAGAAGGAAAAACAAATGTAATTGTAGACATAGGAGACAATCTTATACAACATGGATACCGAATTTTATCGAATATTGCATTTATGAAACCTGAAAACATTAAACCTGCACAAGATAAAGGATGGTTAAATCCAAATATAAAATATTTGCCTCAACCGGAGGATTTTAAATATATACCATTGGCAAGTACATTAATTTTAGAAGCATCAGAAATAGATGAATCAATCCACAAAGGCAACGTGGTTGTTGTCGATGAAGGGGGGATTTCAATTAGTTCAAGTCGTGCCCTTAGTGACCCAGTAGTTCAATTTAAATTCTTAGGATATAGCATTCGTAAAATTGGTGCATGTCTTGTAATCATTTCACAGAGTAAAGGTAGTGTAGTACCTGCACTTAGAAAAGATTTGATAGATTACGAAATGGATATAATTCGACATCCAAGTGGAAGACGTGATTTACATATATTAAAAAGCAATAGATATTTCAATACAGACAAAGGAGATTATGATGTAAAATTTGATGATTATGATTATCTCGAAAATATTTCACAGACAAGATTAGGATATGATGTCAGACACCCTGGTGGTTTCCGATGGGACATAGATTTACAGGAGTTTTATAATGAAATTGCTCTTAGTGGATATGATTCTATAGAAATAAGAAAGGAGATACCAAGAATAATAAAAAATATGGTGGCGGAGAGAAAAATAGATGAATTTATGAAAAAGAAGAAATTCATGAGAACTGGTACCGTTGCAGAATTTTTAAAAGTACATCCTAATACTATAAGGAATTGGGCTGATGAGGGAAAACTTAATTGTATCATTGATGCAAAAGGTAATCGACTATTCTCTCGTAGTGAAATAACAAAATTTGCTATTGAAATGGGGCTAATATGAACAGAGTGGATTTATGGACAGAGGATGAAAAAAAATTTCTAGTAGATAATTTTCCAGATGATGTTGAGATTACTTCAAATCTTTTAAAAACATGGTTTATAGGTGATGGAAATGGTACTAAGTATCATGTAAATATTGCTACTTGTAGATTCTCGATTGATGCTTGTAATAGTGTTGTTTTAAAGCTGAAAGACTTGAATATTAATTCAAAAGTATTGATTGATAACCGTAATTTTCCGAGCATCTTCATTTCAACAAATTCATATAAAACATTTTTTGATTTCATGTTAGCTGAAGACTCATACATTCCAGAATGCTATCAATATAAATTTCAATTTTGTAGGTAATCATCTCACTTGTAGCCTGTTTCTTGATAGAATTGTAGGATTTATGGGTTTTTAATTGACTCGATGATTCGTGAGACGAGAGCATTAATCTATAATAATATAGAATATTTTCTAGAATTTTTAAAGTTAGATAATCTAGATTTTATTAAATAATTAAAAAAAAATAAAATAAAAGAGGTGAAAAAAATAAAATGAATGTGAAAGAAATAAAAAGATTAGAAGAAGATATGTTATATATCTTGAAATGTGTAAAAGCTGAACGTAACATTGCTCTGTTTTGTATAGTTCTTGATGATGAGAAAAATAATGATGATAAGGGAGATGATATATTATACTATGTCACCGCAGATGTTCCATCACATACACTTCTTGGTGCTATTGAACTATTAAAAATAGATTTGATTAACCATATGGAGTTACATGAAAAAGGAATAGATATAGATGAAAATTTGGGGAGGCAGAAAAAATGAAACTATTGAAAAAAATGGAAAAGAAATGGGAAAAGAAAATGGTTGAATGCAAAAACTATCCCATAAAAACGCAGGAGCTACAAGCTGATTTCTTTGTATCAGCCCTTAGCTTCCTTTTAGCAGGAATATTTATAGGAAGCATTATAAGGTTCTGTATAGATGAGGGTTGGAAAATCAGCGTTGTAAAATCTGAGTTGGTACAACTAAATAATAGAAAGATAGAAAAGTGGCATTCAACATTTCATCTTAGAGGAGAGATACTGAATGCCAAAAATAGGAGAGTTTTTTATGAAAGATAAAGCAGTTAGAAATCTTATGGCATTTATATTTTGTATTACTTTTTGTATCATATTGATAATTGGAGTAATAACAACAAAAACAACAATTGTAGAATTGAAAGAATTGTTAATACCTTTGATAACAGCGTTTTTCGGCTACCTTGCAGGGATGTATAGTAAAAGAGGTGATGCTAATTAACTTTGCAATAATATTACGTCCTTCTCTTTGGATACTATTGATATTCATTCTTATGGGATACTTTGTAGCAGACTATTTACAAATTGATATTGCACTTGGTATTGTAATTGGTTTATTAATCGGTTTTTTAATTATCCTTAAAGTAAAAATGATTTGAAATATTAATCAGTTTTTGCTTTATGATATTGGACAGATTTCTTCATAAGTGTAAGCCATTTATTGTCGCCTTCAACTATAATCCCCGCTTCCTCACTTGGTGTTCTACCGTCTAATGCTTCATGTGGTTTAATGTAATTGTAGAATAATCTGTGACCTTCTACAATCGGAGTGGTATCAACTTTTAAACCACGCATAACCTTCTCCCTTTGACGGATTGTACCATGTAGTCTTTCAACATGATTGTTATTAGGATGGTGCTGTAATCCTACATTCCATAGATGCTCAGTCTCATGCACATTAGTCGGGAACTCTTTGTTTACCGCATGTCTATAAGCCTGTAAACCATCCGTAACAAGATACTTAGGAGTTCTACCACCGCAGTTCTTTTTAGCCTTCTGAAACACCATACGTGCATCACGTGTCTTTCTTTCGGTGCTTACAACACTTGCAAGTTGGAAACGTGTACTTTCATCCATAACATTCCACAAATATTCCCATGTTTTGTCTACCTTAACCATCATTTCGTCAGTATGCCAAACACTACCTATGTCAGGTTGAATACTATTGACATACTCGTTCATAATACCGATGTATTTGTCTATCCAGTTGTAAATGCTCATATGTGTTACATCAAGCTCATAAAACTCTTTAAGGTGTTGGCTAATCTTACGGAGACTTAATCCCCTGAAATACAAATCAAGAGTAAGAGCTATTATTTTAGGATTATATTTCATATTCTCAAAATCAATGTTGTCTACAAACTTACGGTTGCAATCCTTGCACATATAGTTCTGCTTACCATTCTTAAGACCATATTTCATAATATTATTTGACTTACAGAATTTACACTCAAGTTGTGATTCATCTTTAACTCTTAGCTTATGCTTTACTTTAAGGTGTAGTTGCTCAAATTTATCTTTAAGCTGTGTCCATATCTTTACACAAGCAATATGCTTACAGGGTACTCCCCTTAGTTCAAAATCTGGGCATGTGCATTTCCAATGCCTTCGGAAAACATGTACTTGATATGTACCATTACCTGTTTGGCTTGGTACTATCCAAGTATGAGCATTAACCTCTGTTGGTTCAATTCCTAGTTCTATAAGAGTCATACCACGAGCTTTACGCTTACTAATCATTTCTTTAATATCTATTTTTTCTTTCATTGTATTTGTCACCAATAAAAGGTATATACTTTAAGGTATATATACCTTACGATGTATTTACCATAAAGTATATATACTTTAAAGTAGTTTTAATGAACTATGGTAGATTTATATACTTCAAAGAATATACCAAATAGGAGAGATAATCACGTGGTGGAGTGTCCTAATTGCGGTTATCATTTTAAGATAGAGTTTGAATGTAAAAGATGCGGTCATAAATGGGAACCAAGAAAACCAAATGATATACCTGATGTATGTGCAAAATGTAAAAGCCCTTATTGGAATAAACCACGACAAAATAAAAATATAGGGAGGAAATGAATTTGCCATCAAAAAGAGATACCGAACGAGAAGCAGAGTTTTTTATTAAAACAAATCTAAAAGAACTTGGGTGGGATATAAGAAATCCAGAACGGCATCTCTCTGGGCAATTATATACTCAGAATCAATGTTTAGAACATCCTGAAATAAAACGTTTTTTAGCTCAAGACCAACCAGAATATATAGTTAAACTTTCAGAGACGAAATTTTGGGTTATAGAAGCCAAAAGATATAGAACGGAAATCAATATAGCATTGGATAAAGCAGAAAATCAATATGCCAAAAAAATTAATCAAAGTAAAAATATTAAAGTAGTTTTCATAACAGGTGTTGCAGGAAATGATACTGAGAATTACGAAATAACAACAAAATTTTTGAAAAAAAATGAATTTAAAACAATAATTTTAAATAATCATGAATTAACAGGTCTTCCTTCTCCTAAATTAATAGAACGAATATTACAAGAACAAAAAGCAGAATTAAAGGATATACCAATTGATGAAACTGTTTTTTTAAATAAAGCTGAAAAAATCAATGAAATACTTCATAATGGAGCAATAAATAAAAGTAATCGTGCAAGAGTAATGGCGGCTCTCTTGCTTTCATTAGCAGGACAAACCCCTCCAAACGTAGATTCTGAGCCATTAACTCTTATAGAAGAAATTAATGCAAGAGTTAATACTGTTCTTAAAAGAGAAGGAAAGCCAGAATTTTATGGCTTTATCAAGTTAAATCTACCTTCTTCTGTAGATAATCACACTAAATTTAAAATAGCGTTAGTTCAAACTCTTCAGGAGCTTATTAACTTGAATATTCGTTCTGCAATGCGTTCGGGAACTGATGTTTTGGGTAAATTTTATGAAGTTTTTTTGAAATATGGTAATGGAGCAAAGGAGATAGGTATAGTTTTAACACCAAGGCATATTACAAAATTTTCAGTAGAAGTTGTTGGCATTAATAATGATGATATTGTCTTTGACCCCTGTTGTGGAACGGGAGGTTTTTTAGTTGCAGCATTTGATGAAATAATTAAAAAATCTAATACACAGGATATTAATAAATTTAAGAAAAACAATCTTTTTGGAATAGAACAAGAAGATGAAGTTGTTGCATTGGCAATAGTAAATATGATATTTCGTGGTGATGGAAAAAATCATATTATAGAAGGAAATTGTTACAATAAAAATTTACACCTTAAACGAATTAATGGGATAAATACTGCAGAATATACAGATAGAGTTGAAAAAAATAGAATACCACCAGTTACACGAGTTTTGATGAATCCACCATTTGCTTTAAAAAAAGAAGATGAAAAAGAATATAAATTTGTTGAATGTGCATTAAAGCAAATGGAGGAGGGTGGTCTTCTATTTAGTATTTTACCGTTATCTGTTATGGTTAAAGGCGGTAAGGCTAAGGAATGGAGAAAAAATTTATTAAAAGAAAATACTCTTTTATCCGTTATAACTTTTCCAAATGAACTTTTTTATCCGATTGGGGTAAATACAGTAGGAATATTTGTAATGAGGGGTGTACCTCATGAAAATAAGCCTATATATTGGATTAAAACGGAAAATGATGGTTTTATTAAAAGTAAAGGTAAACGTTTACCAAATGATAGAGCACCTAATGATTTAAAAAAGATAAAAGAATCATTACATAAATTTATTAAAAATCCATCAGTTAAGATTGAAAATATTCCACAATTTCAAAAAGTATGCCCTATTAATTTTGATGATTCACATTTGGAACTTGTACCTGAAGCATATCTTGATTCAAAAAAACCTGAGTTATCTCAAATTAAAGATGATATTGATTCACTTGTCAGGGAGAATGTTGCTTTTCTTGTTAGATTTAATAAGGAGAACAACTATGATAATTGATGATATATTTACAATTAAAAGAGGAGGGGGCATATATTTTCAAGATTATGGTAAAGGTAATGTTCCTTTGGTTTCAGCAAAAATTCGGAATAATGGTGTTATCGGGTTAGTGGATGAAAATAAGGTATATGATGCACCATTGATTACTGTTGAAAGAGTAACTGGAAAAGCATTTGTACAAATAATAGATTTTAATGCTGTTCCTGATGATGTATATATATTAATGCCAAAAAAAATATTTAATTACACTAATTTATTAGAAATAGCGGCACAAATTAATAATGAGAGATGGCGTTTTTCTTATGCTCGAAAAGTAACCCCAGACAGATTGAGAAGGATTCCTATTTTCTTTTTGGATTTTTCAAAAAAAATTGATATTTCAAAGCAATTGCCACCTAAAAATGAAATAGAGAAAATTGAGAATACATTATTTGAAAATTATAGTTTAAATGAACTTTTTAAAGTTTATACTGGTGATTTTCATAGTGTAAATGAATTAGATGAAGGGAATATTCCTTTAATATCATGTTCTACTGAGGATAACGGTATTTGTGGTTTTTATAATATATCTAATGAAAATACCTATGCAAATAAGATTACAATTGCTTATGATGGTCAACCATTAACAGCAAAATATCATCCGTACAAGTTTGCTGCTTATGATAATGTTGGTGTTTTGATTCCGAAATTGGATTTTCCAATTGAAACAATAATATATATCGTTTGGTATGTAAATAATCTTAAATGGCGTTATTCATATGGGAGAAAGTGTTATCATGATAAAATCAAAAACATCGAAATAAAAATCCCTTCCAAAGATAAAAAAATCAATCATAAATGGATTAAATCCCTTATGAATACATCTTCCTATTGGAAAAATGTATGTTCGCAATTTTTGCAAAATATTGAACTCAATATAACTCTAATATAAAAGTCAAGATTATTGTCATATTTATTTTTTGGTATCCCCTCTTTTTAGTAGAAATTAGATTTTATTTATTTAATTTATTTTTATCGAAATATTTAAATAACAAATTAAACATTTATTTACGGGGGTTGTAAATTTAAAAAAAAGAGAACCTTGAGTCATACCCATCCTTTCCTCTCAGATTAGTCACCATTTTTAATATATTCTCCTCAGATACAACCCCTATCTTTCAACTCAGTTTTAATAAATAATTTTATTAGTCTCCCCTTGGGAGTCCTCCTGTGTGACTCCCATATTAAAATGTGTATGTTTGGTGACAAACACAATGGGGGAGACCAATACAAAGTATTAGAAAAGTTGTTTAATATTGTTTGCAAACGCAAAATTTACAAAAACTTATATCTTATTTTTTGATTTATTGAAAAAGTAAGAGATAAAAAGTATGCTTGCTAAAGAGATTATGACAAAAAAATTAATTACTATAAATCCTAATAATACAGTCTTTGATGCATGTCTTAAATATCGTGATAATAAAGTTGGTTGTCTGCTTGTAACTGATAATGAATCCTGCATAGGTATAGTTACAGAGCGTGACTTAATTGAAAGAACCATGTGTTTTCATAAAGACATTGATAAAACAAAGGTCAGTGAAATTATGTCCTCTGATATTATAACAATTCAATCATTAGAAACGTTAGAGAAAGCGATTGGGATAATGAATAAGTTTAAAATTAAAAAACTCCCTGTTATATCTGATAAAACTGTTGTTGGTATTATTACTATTACAGATATAGCACGTGCAAGACCTGAGCTTACGAAGAGATTTATGGATTCATGGGTAAAACCTCAATGGGATGATTAATAATAGATTTTATAAGAACATTGAAGAATTTTTAGTTTCTTATATTATATTATTTCACCAACTCAGATTTTACAACGCTAATTTTCCAACCCTCATCTATACAGTACCCATTATAACAACTTATAAAACACTGCCATCAATGGGATTAATAGTAGGAATAGCTTCGATAGGAATATTCGTATTTTCGGGCATAGCAATTTTCTATAGCTGGACCTATAAGCCGATGAAAACATATGAAACAAGATATGGGTCTACCAAGCTCGGTGACGAATGGCTGAAAGAGAGGGCATTGCAAAATGCCAGAAAAAAATAATCATATATGCCCACGATGCAAACATCCGCAAAGTTGGTTAATATATCACACTATGTCTGCAAATGGAATTAAAGAAAAACGCAGATGTAAAAAATGTGGCATGGAATTCTAAAGGCAAAAAAACTACAAAATCCTGTATTTGCAACAATTGTAACATAATATGTGTAGATGGATAGGATGTCTACCTTTCGGCAACTTGAGTTTCGCCCTTATCCTTTTTTTAAATAAACCATAAATAAAAATAATCAGGAGAAGACTAAAATACTGCTAAAATCAACAGTACCTTACATTTTCATCAAAACCAACTTGCATTCTTAAATAATTGGCAAATGTTTCACCATTATTCACTACTGAAAGAATATAAGTTTCTGTCATATTAATTGCCAAAATTTATCTTGTACATTGTTTGCTACTAAAAAAACATTAATACCGAGATATAATGAAACAAAAACTAAACTAATAATTAATAAATATATTTTAATTTCTTCTTTCATAAAATTTAACCTCTATAAAAATAATCTTATATTTGTTTTTAAACATTTATAAATCCGTTGTTTTCAAATATATTCTGGTAATAATTTAAATATTGTGGAGATGTTTTAAAATGATTTGGATATTAATTCTAAATTTTATATTAGGATTGTTACTAGGTTTTTTAATTCCACCTTGGCAGAAAAAAGAAAAGAAATGGAAAACCATTTTATGTTTTTTCATTGCTTTATGGAATCTTTTAGGTTGCATATATTTTGGGATTATAATATCATCAAAAATGGGTTGTGAATTTTCATTATCTTTTATATGTAGTTATATCTTCGGATGTTTTATTAGATTTTTAATGATGAAAAGGTCTCCAAACTAGATTTCTCATAATAGTGGGTCTAATCCGTGGTGGGATTAATAAAATCAGGATTATGCCTACTATTGGTACTGTTGATTTTAGGAGTGTTGAAATGGTAGTGTTGAATTTGGAGTGGTATATTTTAATTGTCACTTTGTACATGATGACAACAAAAGTATTTGAATAAAACTATCGATTCAATTTTTAATGAATACAGATTTTATATCAACTATTGCAAAAATTACTGCAACACTTGTTGGATTATATCCTTTCCATTCTTTTCCACTATCTCCAGTTCTTGTTCCAGGTCCTGTAAGAGCAACTGCAATCAAAATTCAATAATAATTCAATGATTATTCAGTAGGAGTTTATTAAAAATTCACTCGGAATGAACCTTTGCTCAATTTAATAATAATATCACATTCGACAAACATATCTAAATAGGAATCTACTGTTCCAGGGCTACAAAAATCTAATTTTTTACGAAAATCATTTGTTCCAAATTTTTTATCCTTATCTTTCATATCTTTAAATTCCCAAAGAAAATCTATTGCATTGTCTAAATATTTGAATTGGCTTATATTTTTATTAGAATCAATATAATAATTTTCAAGTTGCTCAATTATCTCATCTTTATCTTTAAACTCTAATTTTTGTATTTTTGATTTTTTGGTTTTTATTTTCTTTTGTTCAGGAAGTTCACCTTGTAACCATCTATAAGCAGTATCAGGCATATTAAAAAAACATAATGAACTGCTAAGTGTAGGATATGGATGGTCGAATTCACACCATTTTTCTCGTTTATTCTCGTGAATATATTTTTTTAAATTTCTTACATATGAATGGTCAAAAATTATTGGACATTTATATCCATCTGGCTCTCCTGTTTTGGGTTCATCTCTTTCAATCCAATCTCGGTCTTTACGCCAACCACTTTTTGCCTCACCAGAAATAATTTTAAGTCGTAGATTTTCTTTTTCTAATTTTTCAATTTTTTCCTTTATAGGTTCATAATGTTTTTCCAGTTCTTTAGTTGATAACTCTATTTTTTTAAATTGTTCTATAATTTCTTTTTTTTCTGATTCTAGTTTATTAACCTTTAATTCCAATTTTTTAATTTTTTCTAAATTGTCCACATACTTTTTAAAAATCCTTTCAAAATGAGGTTGATAATACTTCCATTCACTACTATCGTAACTATCAATAAGCGCTCTTTTTAGTAATTCAATTTCCTCATTATCAGTTAAATCTTTCTTAATAACTATATCATCTATAACATTACCTTCATTATCTATGGGCATATTGACCAAATAAAGAATCTTGATGATACGATATAACATTTTCTTGTAATTATTACAATTATCAATATGGGAACAAGGAGAAACAACAAGAAAAGCAATGGTCAACATGCCCTTTATTTGTGTTATCTCTCCTTGTTCATTCCACGACTGGAGTTCATAATCCTTGTTTAAAAAACTAATTACCACTCCATTTTCAACACTCAAAAATCAACACTCCTAAAATCAACAGTACCTAAAATTGTTGTATCCATATTAGGTGGAATATTAATTACAACTGTATAAATGACTAATAAACAAAATATACCCATTCCACCAAAAGCCATTAACAATAAAAACAATATTGGAAATGGTAAACTTGTATTCTTTTCTAACCAACTTAATAATTTCATTCTTCAACCTCCTAAACTACAGGGTTATTCTTCAATTCTCTAAGTATTTTTGTTTCTTCAAGGTCTAATGATTGTATATCAAAACAATCATTATCCCAACGATATGGATAACCATTATCATTGTAATCAATGACAAAAAGAGTGATATTCAAATCAACGTATGAAAAAGGGTTGTTCTCATAAGTTAATGTAAATTCAAATCTGTCTTCAGTCCAATGTGTCCAGTCCCCTGTTTCTTGATTGATACAAAATTCTACTCTGTTATCTGGGAAATCTATACATGGTTCAATATAATCATTTTCAGATAAGTTTGAAATCCATCCTAATTCCCTACGATTGTTTATTGTAGCATTTATGATGTTTCCTGGTTTATGGGCATGTTGATATGGTTGTGGTGTCATTCTTATAACTATATCTCCACTATAATGTTCATAATTGTTGTTCCATGTTTTAGACCGAACTGCCCAACCAGAGTAGAAAGTAAATATTCCTGTTTGTTTAAATTCTCTACTGGTTTCATTATATTCATGTAGTAATAATAAACTTCCGACTTTATTTGATTCTGTTTCTGAAAACGGAAACTCACCTTCTCCAACTCCAAGTCCTATTACAAACCCACCAGTAAAAGATACCAGTATAAGTGCAATAAGACACAGTTTTATTTCTTCTTTCATTATTATTTCAACTCCTTTTAAAGAACTATTGCTAAGAAAGCTATCAATGGTTCTATAAATGTTGGTAAAACTATTGAAACACCAAGAAAGGAAATAAAAAACAATAGAATCCATTTTAAATCATCTTTATCTTTAAAAAATAAAAAAGAAATTGGAATACTAAGAGAACTAAAAAAAATCAAGAAAAAATATAGATAATATTTAATATTATTAATATCAAAAAACATTTTAGATATATAAGTAAATATAAGAGAGAGGAATACAATCGTAAAAATGAATTTTATTGTATTATTTTTATCCAATCCTCTAGATTTCAATTTTAACAACGAGTATACAATAAGAGGGATATATAAAGAACTTATCAAAATTAAATAATAAACAAAATTAGTATCACCCGATAAGTTACAGGTCATCAGTTACACCCCTGATAACCCGATAATATACAGAACCTGTGTTTTGTAATTCTTTTTTTATTATCTTCATAAAACTTCTTTCTCTTGATTAATATTTCATCTCGATGTCGATAGTAATATTCTCTCTTTTGTTGTTTACGTTTTTCACTAGACATCTACCACTCCACACTCCTAAAATCATCAACAATATCCTTACCAATCACATCAAGATAAACCTGAGTAGTAGTAAGACTACTATGACCAAGAATCTTTTGCAGACTACGAATGTTCATTCCAGACTTTAAACAATGTACAGCAAAGCTATGACGAAGTGTATGAGGATGAACATCAATACCATCAGGAGCATACTTTGAAACAATGTTCCTGACTTGCCTATCGCTTATATCAAATAATTTATCACGGGGGCTTTTACTATCAGCATATAAACCAAGAATATTACCAAGCTCAGACTCTAATGGTATAACACGGTCCTTTTTACCCTTACCCTGCCTGATAATAATAGTATCATCAACTATATCACGTTTACGAAGTTTAACAACCTCACCAATCCTCATACCAGTACGTGATAATAAAAGAATCAAAATATAGTCACGATATTTGACTTTTTTAGCTTTGTTCAACATGTTCAATATTTCCTCATTACTAATATATTTCGGAAGTGTTTTAGATACAGGATTATACGGCTTTTCACTCATGCCACTCCATATAACTTACAGGTATTTAAACATTTCCGTTTCTCTATATAATCGGCAATTATCATACAGTTTGCCTTTTAACTACAGGTTTTTATATATCTATTAAATTAAAGTCAAATTACTAACTACAGGTTTTTTAGCAATATCGTGAAAATATTAGGTTGATGACTATAGATTAACCACATTTCTTTTTGATTCATATCTTAATTCCTTCTATTTGCTACACGAAACTACACTATACATTGATGTGTAAAATATTCTTCTTCATTATCAAGATATTCACTACAATACGGACATATCATACGCTTTACACCATCAAATATATTATTAACATTATTATAGGTACGATTATTCCAACAATATAATGATATTTTTTTAATTTGAATAATTTTTCTTTTTTTGTCATGAAAGAATCAATTCTATTTCCGATTATAATCATTACGGTATTCATCAAAATGAATATCAATGTTAAAATTAAGATTAATTGATATTGGGAGGTGTGCCTAGTGGGGATTTGAAGTAACACTTCCCAACATCCAATTGGATTAATCAATTGTAATCACCTCTAATAAATAGGTGAGCATCCCTGTTTGGTGTATCGAAAATGTCCCCTGAATGATACAGGTCTTTTGAAAACAAGGATGCCCATAAAGAATTTAACTGTATAAAAAATACAACATCGTGGTGTATCCCTATGGTTGCAAGTATATTTTTAAGAATTTTTGCATATATTGTTCCTTTTATTTTGGTTATTATAGGTTTTATAGCATTATTTGGTGGTGAATTATCAAAAATAATATTTGAAACTTCTGAACCATCTACTATGTTAGGTCTTTTATTGATATTTGGTGGAGTGTTGATTTTTGTTACAATATTTCGTTTTGGAATACGTTGATTAGGATAGATTGAAAATGTCAAAAAGAGTGAGAAAAAAGAAATCTCCAGAGCGGAATTGGATTCCAATTTCAGTGATTTTATTTGTATTATCGGCTTATATGACATATCTTTATTCAGGTATTTTTTCTCAAGGAGTATTTGGTTTTTTTTCTGTAGTTTATTTGTTAGTAATTTGGTTTTTTGGTACTGTGTAATATAGTAGTGGGAATTTTGTAGTGAGAAATTTAGTGTGGTATTAGCTTTATTCCTAAAGTCTATTTTAAAATTTTATTGGGTGTCATCGGAGGGACTTGTTTATTTTTCGAAGCTTAACTTAATAAGTTTCCCTAATGCCACTCATAACACCCAACATATTTTAATAAGCGTATGATTATTTATATCTTTAGGTTAAGATTTTGTGTAATTTGTATTTGCAAACTATTTTAAAAACCTAATATATTGGTTCTTATTGCCATCCCTGTCATTAAGCTCATATGTTTCGCCAAAACTATGATGTTTTTTCGACAGGGATGGTAAAAAATAACTTTTTTAGTTCAATGGATTTAAATAATTTAATGAAGCATCGTTAGAATGCCCGATTTTAAATTTAATATCTCTAAGTGTTTTTTCTTTTTGTGCTTTTAACATTTCATCAATATCATCAAATTTACTTAAAGTGTTATGTATCCTTCTTGACTCTTTATTATAATTTATATAATTCCTATTGGATATATCAGCTTTCAAGATTTTACTACAATATTCATGTTTGCATAATGGTTTATTGCCATTAGCAATAAACTTTTTTTCATATTCTTCATAAGATACATATTTGTAATATCCATCTTCTGCAAGATATATTCTACCTTTAACACCCATACCTTTATCACTTGATGTAATAACTGTTCTACCTGTAGTTCTTTCTGAAAAAAAATCAGCACCACAAGATAAATATAACTGACCTTGCAAATCTGTACAATCTAAAAATACAAAATTTAAATCATAATTATCTCTAATATTTGGTATATTATTTAAAAATGATTTAAAATTATCACGACATTGAGTTTTATCAGTATCAAGTTTATATATTTTAATAAAAATGATTGATGCTTTTCTTAAATCTCTTTCTAATGCTCTCTTTTTTTGCAATTCTGCTAAAACATAGACAGATTCAATTAATTTATCTGTAAACTTATTATTTTCAAATACAGAATAATTCATTGAATAATTTATGCTTGGTTCGGCTTCATACTCTTTCATAGATATTGCATAAGCATCTTGTAGTTTAATATTCATTTCACTATTTATTCTAAGTAATTGAAAAGAAGGTTTATTCAAAAATGGTGTTAAAGGCATAACCGTACTTGCATTCATAGAAGATTCTGTTTTTAAAACCCATGTTTGAATATCTAAACCCTGTTTTTTATTATATATATCTTTCCAACAAGATTCATAAGTGTCAATATCAGAATTAATAAGATTATTGAGACTTTGTGGAATATCAGATAATTTTTTAAAACTCTTTCTTTCAATACATTTATAATATAATTGTTCTGGTAGAACATCTATCATCAATATTTTTTCTTTGAATTTATCATAAGGATTTTTTATTCCTTTTTCTAATGTTTCTTGATTGGCATATCTTCTGCAATTTTGTGTAATATTATAAAAATCTTGTATTTCTATGACAAAACCATTAGTTCTTTTAAAAAGCTCGTTATCATTTAATATAAAATCAAATTCCTCAGTTCTTGTAGGTTTAGGTAAAAAATCAGGAATTGACATATCTTTCAATCCAAAAGCTATATTGCCTTGCCTTGAATTTTGAACATTTTTCTTTATTTCTGTATTGATATTTTTTATCAAGCTCATGAAAATATACCTCTTAGTTCTTTCTCAAATTCTTTTTTTATTTCCTCTTTTGTTGATAGTTCTAAAAACAATTTTGATAATCTTCTTATTAAATCAGGGATATTTTCTTTCTCAATCACTATTCCACCTTTGGTGGTATATGCACCATCTAAATCTTTTGATTGTTCTTGCAAATATAGAAATTCACCCATACTATTTTTTATTATTTTAAAAGAGTAATAATTACTACCTATTTTATATCTTAATATTTTATCATGATGGCATAATCTACCATTTGGAAAATATATTACATTTCTATCTCCATATTCTCTTTTATATGCCTCCCTTGTAGAAACAAAATGTTCTAAATGGGTTTTTACTGTTTTATGCGAAAAATTCGTTAATTTTTTCATTTGTGGTGCTGTTATACCTTGTTCACTTCTTTTTAGTATATCGTAGATTATGCCTCTATAATATTCCCTTTTGTATTCTGGTGAAAGATTTTCTAATTCTTCTGATGCTAAATGTGGTAAATGTGTTTGTTCTTCATTCATCTTAATACCAACCTGTAATACAGTTAATTGTATCAACTATAATACAACTAATAGTACGATAAATGTTATTTTCATTTAAATACTTAACGATACACTTATATACTACTAATATATTATAGATATGGCGAAACATATGAGTAAGAAAATAGATATTAAAGAAATGGTTAATAAAAGAAAAGCAAGAGGAATGAGCCTTTTAGAAGAAGGAATAGAACCAACAGAGGTAAATGGTTACACTTGGATAGTACCGAGTCAAACAGGTAGTGGTGCTTATACTGTTTCAGTTGCTAAACGTTATTGGCATTGTACTTGCCCTGACCATGAACTTAGAGGGCTCCCCTGTAAGCATATATCTGCTGTCCGTATCTGGAAAAAATTAAAAGATAAATTTGAGCAAATACATCTAAATGTTAAACAGAAAATAAGAATTAAGGATTCCGATGCTGAGTGTTGCAAATTTTGTCATTCAACAGAGATAACAAAATATGGTAAAAAAAATGGTAAGCAAGTCTATTTTTGTAAATCCTGTAATAGACGTTTTGTTAACAACATTGATTTTGAAAATATGAAGTATAATCCTAAAATTATTGCACTTACTTTGGATTTGTATTTTAAAGGCGTATCATTAAGAAAGATTAGCCATCATTTAAAACAATTCTATGAACTTGATATAAGTCATAAAAGTGTTTATAATTGGATTGAAAAATATGTCGGAATAATGAATGAATATGTCAACAGCATTACTCCTGATGTTGGAAGCGTTTGGCATACAGATGAAATGATGGTGAAAGTAGACAAAACATGGGAATATCTCTGGAATGTTATGGATGAAAGAACACGTTTTCAACTTGCAAGTGTTGTATCAAAAGAACGTTATACAAAGGATGCAAGGATGGTGTTTCAAAAAGCAAAACAGAATAGTGGTGGTCGTAAGCCAAAATATATTATTACAGATGGTTTACAAAGCTATAGACGTGCAGTTAACAAAGAGTTTACAACAAATACTGGTGAGACAGAGCATCTTTGGAATGTAGGTTTGCAACATCATCCAAACAATAATCATGTAGAAAGACTTCATGGTACTGTCAGGGAACGTGAAAAAACCATGCGTGGATTAAAAATTGAAAATACTCCAATAGTTGAAGGGCACCGTTTGTATTACAATTTTATTAAACCACATAAAAGTTTGGATGGTAAGACACCAAGTGAGGAAGCAGGTATAACTATAGAAGGTGACAATAAGTGGCTTACTCTTATGAAAAAATCTGTTCAACATCAAAAATCTAAATCTATTTAGAAAATAGAAACTGTTTAATTCCATTTCCTAATATCTTTTTTTAAAAAAATATAGATAAATATGCGAGAAAAAATACAAGAATATTTCAAAGAAATTAGAAATACATATTTACAAGGTGATTATACAGAAGGTTCTTATAGAACATCTTTTGAAAATTTTATAAAAAGTATAAGCCCAAATATTAATCTCACTCAAGAACCCAAACGAGCCAAGATTTTTGGTGCACCAGATTTTAAGGCGTATTATAGAGCAAGAAAGGTTGGCTTTATTGAAACTAAAGATTTAGATAAAAATTTAGATTCTGAAATTGAAAGTGAGCAACTTAAAAAATATATTAGAAGTATCAATAATCTCATATTGACTAATTATACACATTTTATACTTATTAGAAATGGAAATAAAATCTTTGATTTTAATATAATTATGTTTTCTGATTTAGATAATGCTAAACATATTATATCTGATAATAAAATTAACACATTTATTGAATTAATAAATGAATTTTTTAGTTATAAATTACCTACAATTTCATCTGCTGAAGAATTATCTAAAGAACTATCGAAAAAAGCTAAATTGTTAAAAGATTTTGCACAAGAACAACTTAAGGATGATTTAATAAAAATAAAAAATAATGAAACTCCATCATCAATTTATGATTTTTTTGAAGGAATAAAAGAATTGATTAAAGATATTAGCATCGAGGATTGTTCTGATGCTTATGCTCAAACAGTTACATATGGTTTATTTCTTGCAAGAAGAAATTGCCCGAAATTAGAGAGAAGAACTGCACCATTATATATTCCAAAAGGTGTTGGTGTAATCAAACGTATTTTTGTCAATATCTCTGGTGATGCATTTCCTTCTAATATTTCTTGGATTATTGATGATATTGTTGATATATTAAATACTTCAAACATAAAAAAAATATTGACAAGTATAGATAAACGAGGTAAGAAAGATAAAGACCCATTGATATATTTTTATGAAGATTTTTTAAATAATTATGAACCTGAAAAAAGAAAACATCTTGGAGTCTATTATACACCTCGACCTATTGTAAATTTTATTGTTAATTCTATTAATTCAATCTTAAAAAAAGATTTTGAAAAATCTAAAGGATTTGCAGAAGATGATGTTAATGTACTTGACCCTGCAATTGGTACTGGTACTTTTTTTTGGATTGCTTTTCTTTTAACATTAAAAGAATTAACAGATACAGGTTTAAGAGGCTTAATAAATGAAAAAATTGAGAATCACCTTCTCAAACATTTTTATGGATTTGAAATATTAATCACACCATATGTGATTTCTCATCTGAAAATAACTGATTTACTTAAACGATGGCATTATCAATTTAAAGATTCAGATAGAATACAAATCTATCTTACTAATACATTAGAACCATCAGAATTTCATGGACTTATTCCTTTTTTAAGGGAAATAACTGAAGAAAGTAGAATTGCAAATCAAATCAAAATGAAAAAACCAATTTTAGTAGTGATGGGGAATCCACCTTATGCAGGAATGTCAGCCAATAAAGGTAAATGGATAGATGAGCTACTGAAAAAAGGTTATACTCGTTTGGATGGAACTAAAGATGACGGATATTATAAAGTTGATGGCGAACCTTTAGGAGAAAAAAATCCAAAATGGCTACAGGATGATTATGTTAAATTCATAAGATTTGCTCAATGGAAAATAGATAAATCAGGTCAAGGAGTTGTCGGTTTTATTACAAACCATAGTTATCTTGATAATCCGACTTTCCGAGGAATGAGAAAATCTTTGATGGTTAGTTTTAATCAAATTTATATTTTAAATCTGCATGGTAATGCATTGAAGAAAGAAAAATGCCCTGATGGAAGTAAAGATGAAAATGTTTTTGATATTCGTCAAGGTGTTACAATTGCTTTGTTTATAAAAAATCATAATATTTCTGAAAAAAAAGTTTTTTATGCAGATTTATATGGTTTAAAAAAACAGAAATATATCTGGTTGGATAGGCATACAATTGATAATGTTAGTTGGAAGGAAATAAAACCTATATCTCCATATTATTTTTTTATTCCAAAAGATATTTCTTTGGTAAATAAAAAGCAATATGAAAAATATTTGAAAATAACAGATATTTTTCCTATTTATAGTGTTGGGATTGTTACCTCAAGAGACAATTTTGTAATTGATAATGATAAAGAAAAATTGAAAAAACGTATAATGACTCTAAAAGATAAAGAAATCTCAGATGAATATATTTTAAATAAATACAAATTAAAAAACACTAAAGGTTGGAATATAAACAACGCCAGAAAAAGTCTTATCAGCAATGAAAATTATAATGATTATTTTAATAAAATTCTTTACAGACCTTTTGATATTCGTTGGATTTTTTACAATGATTCTCTTATTGAAAGGTCACGTAGAGAAGTTATGAATAATATGATTAAGGATAATTTAGGAATAATGACCACACGAAAAATTGAGATTGGGGATTTTCGTCATGCATTAGCATTTCAAAATATAACAGAGAGCCATTCTGTTTCATTAAAAGAAATCAATTATGCTTTTCCCCTGTATATTTATAATAAATTAAATGAAAAAAAGGTTAATATAAATTTTGAAATTATAAAGATATTACAAAATAAATATGGTATTCAACCAAAATCTGAAGAAATTTTTTATTATGTTTATGCAATACTTTTTTCAAATAATTATAGGAATAAATATGCAAAATTATTAAAAATAGATTTTCCAAGAATACCTTTTGTTGAGGAATATAAAGAATTTAAGCAACTTTCAAAAATAGGAGAAGAACTGGTTGAACTTCACTTAATGAAAAAGAAATTAAAAATAAAAGTTAAATTTGATGTTTCAGGAACAAATATTGTTAAAAAATTAGATTATAAGGATAAAAAAATTTTCATCAATGATAATCAATATTTTGAGAATATTGTAGAAGAAATTTGGAATTTTCAAGTAGGTAGTTATCAAGTTTTGAAAAATTGGCTTAAAAACAGAAAAAATCAAATATTGCATAGTAAAGACATAGAGAATTTTTTACAGATTGTAGAAATAATAAGAGATACTATTGAACTTATGAAAAAAATAGACAGAATACAAATTGTTTGATTTATTTTAAAATCACTCCAGATTTCCCACTACTAATTTCACACTACAGTTTTACACAGAACCGGTTTTTTGATTTCGTTTATGTTTTAGTAAATACCCTTCGTGAAAAACCAGATTTTGAATTTCGAAAGAGTTTTGCAAAAATAAAAAAAATAAAAGATACACCTGACAAAAAACTTTAAAAATACGTTTTCTAATATCCTCCTCTGGGAATGAAACGGGTTACTGGTTTTCCATATAAAAAATAAAGACTGACCTCTTTATCCATTAATCCTTTCTACCCCTCAAATTATCATCAAAAAAACATTTTTTTAATATCTATCTTTTTTTCTTCCATACAAGTCGCCATATTTAGTATGCATTTTCTCCTTATAAGCCTTATTTTAGGGTCATTGAAACTATTATTAATTTTTATAGCTATATTTTAATCCAGCAGATGTTCTAACCTCAACAGATACCCATGTTTTTTCTTCTAATTTTGATTCAGAAGTTACAATAAATTGCACAGTAATAACATCTTGAAGAATATCCCATACATACTCTTTTTGATTGTTTTTATCAATTTTAATTTCATCTGGTGTAGGATTATAATAAATATTATTTTCTTTAATTTCGATACCAGATTGAAATTCTACACGTAAAATAATCTTTTCATTCTTTAAATTAAAAGTTCTACTAAACCAACCCCTGCTGATTTTGATTTTCCAAACACCTTCATCTTCATCTAAAAGTTCAATATCTTTTCCATTAGTTATTTGAATATCAGCAAAAGCAGGAAGAATATAAGATGATATCAAAATAGCTCCTACAACGATTGATATAATAGTTGCAGTTGTGGATAAACATTTGGATTTTTTAATATCACCTTCTAATGGTTCAATACGTTCTTTTTCTAAAGTTGTAATTTTTTTTCTTAAAGATTTTACATTTTTATTACAATATTCTTTATCGACTGGTTCTTCTAATTCTTCAATTTCTTTTTTATATTTTTTAATCATTGATTTAATATCCTTGATTTGTTTAATATAATTACGTGTCTTTGTAAAATTTAGAAACAATACTGAAAAAAAAATATAAAAAGCAGATAAGATAGTTAACAAATCTATCTTAGCCACCTCCATCTGAAAAATCATACAAACTTGGCAACTTGTATGGAGAATCCAAAATGGAGATGGCAAAATTTCTAAACAAGATTGTTTTTAAATTGTTTTGCCAAGAAAAATTTGACATCCAAAAATTGCCAAGAGAGTTCTTTACATTATCATAAACAGGGTTGTGTATATTTTGGGGGTGTAAATTTAGTGGTGTATAATTAATGGTGTTCACCCCTTGCCTTTCTCTTATTAATCATTTCCTTAACATCAATATTTTCCTTCATGTAGACCGCCATAATAGATATAGAATATGAATATATAAACTTTATGGTACCATATTTATATAGTTGATTTGGCATACTACTTTTTATGATAATCCAGAAATCAAAAGCATATGAATATAAAGGAAAAACAAAATATAAATATACAATTGTGGTACCATCACAAGATGTGGAAAAACTTGGATGGGAAAGAGGAACAGAGCTAAAAGGCACAATAGTAAATGATAATGGATACTTTCTATCTGTTAAAAAATAAGTAATAGGTAGAGAGGTATCTCTATAAAAAGATTTGACAATTAAAAAATCAAAATTAAAGAGAATACCTCCCATATTTTTATCTTTTTTGTTTTTTTAAAATATATTAAACAAGTATAAGAGATATATATAAAAAATGAATTTAAACAAAGAACGAAAAGTGTAATTATAAAAAATGGTGACATTTCAATTATAAAGAAATATGTAAAAAAAATGAATAGAAATTCAAGAACTAAAAAACCATAACAGGAGTACCACCCCAAATTTGACAACCTTGATTTTACACTCCTCTCCTTTACACTACCCATATGTTTATATCACCCGGATAATATCAAAATACTCGAAAACTTCACCGCTATAAAGCTCACCCCTGACAGCTACCAATACCTGACCAATGCTCATATACTCTTTGGCAACCTGCCTGTCAAACTTCACCATCATCTTATTCTGTTGCATAACAGGTTTATCCTCAGCAAAAATACTCACTGGAACATTATTGATATTTACAATCTGAACAGTGGAATTATCAATCATATCAGCCATGTATGGCTCAGGCAATGACAATGTACAAGTAATCCAACCACCCATGCTTTCAATGTTGAAAGTCCTGGGTTGCAACGAAAAACTTGGTATTATAACATCCTCCGGTACACTATAACCCTCCCGCATTGTACCCCAGAAAACAAGGCTGTTGCTTTCAATATTTGCAATATCAGCTTCAACATTGACAAAAGGAATGCTTACATTATAAACAAGTCTTTCACCAATACTCCATCTGTCATCACTCTGGTCTTCAGCCAGGTCTCCAATTCTCTGCTCATCAACTATGACTCCTGCAATAGTAAAACATATAGTATCATTGAAATCCAGTGATTCACCCATACGATTCTCAAAAACCACCTGTGAATCCTCCATATGCCCAACGATTGTTGCATAGATTTTTTCCTCTGGACCTGCATCAGAAAGCACCATGACATAAACAACAGAAAAAACAGATATAGTTATAATAAGCATCAGTATAATCCCAATGAGTTCAGCACTTGCATCCAAGTTTTTTTTCATAACATCTCACCCGGTTAAACTGTTTAGATGCTCCCTATGGTTAGTCCAATCATTGCTATGAGCCTCCACAACCATCGGTCTGCAATCCTTACAGAGCCTTCCATGAATGTCAATGGTTAAATCCTCTTTTTTGAAAAAACGTCTGCATTTTACACATCTTTTCTTATCATAATCTCTCATTATTTTCGACCTCTTTTTTTTATTTTGATTCAAAATTATCAATAATTTTTTCAAGTTCTTTCTTAAAATATTCATCTCTCATACAACTGCCAATATAATATCCTATGAAAAGACCGTCAATCAACCCTATAAACAATACTATGAAAGTCTGATGTTCAATCATCTGTTTCCTCCATAATCTCAATATTGTAACCCATTACATCGCTAATCATGCTAATAAGACGAATCCAAATCTCATAATACTCTGGTTCTACTTTGAAAACAATGACTTGTTTATCATCATTAGTTGATTGTTCTGCTATGTATTTCTCAACACCAAAAGGATAATTAAAACCAGTCAACAACTTATTCCTCCTCAATAACAATCTGAAATACATTCCAACGATTATTCTTATAATACTCAAATTTCTTAGGAGTATAACGCCTGATAGTAGTCCAGATGAAATCACTAAAACTCCTAAGCAGTAAAACCATGACTTTACTATTTGGTAATTTATAATAGCTCCAGTTCTGTATTTTAAAATCAAAATAACTTGTATCATATTCAACAAAACGTTTATGTAAATCCTTAGAATCCACAACGAAAACTTCCATCAACACTGCTTTCATTGGAATCAGATGATGCTCACTTTGCATCTTGCTATATTCATGGCTGAATTTTATACTACGCAAAAACTTTTCCCCCCCTTTTTTTATCATAACAACTTTTACATAAAATCTGAGGATAAACCTTTTTAATTTCCTGACCGCAAATATTGCATTTAATCAAAAAAACTCCTCCAATAACTTTTTCTTGTTAATCTGATAGATACGATTCCTGTTAGTGCAAGAAGTATAAACTGATACAATACCAGTTTCAATCAACGATGGGATGATATGACGACCAATCTCAACAGGTGTAAAACTACAGTAACGAGCAAGATGTTTAGCTTTGAAGGTGTTACGATGCCTGGAAAGTCTGAAAAGAGCTTCCATAATAATCCTTTTTTTATCAATTATCATAATTTTCAATTCTCCTTTTTAAAAAAATAAACACGATAACTAGGACATTTCTCAACATTAGATGGATTATATTTCTCCATGGAATTCTCATCAGATAATGAACAATTATCTTTTGATTTACTATCATGCCAGTAGCATTCATCATGTTTACAACACATCAACTTTTTATTTTCCACCATATAAAACCATCATCACTAAAGCAAAACCCAATATAACAAAAAACATTAAAGCAACGACTAATACATCCTTCCAAGTAATTTCATCCTCAGTATTTTTCCTATTTTTCTCCATTTTTATTTCTCCTTCTGTAAACAATTAATGCAACCATCAATAGGCTTAAAATCCATATTATCAATAGTTTCAATAACTACTCTACTTACACTAACAAAACCAGTATCATCAAAACCAAGCAACC
>Ga0180437_10001892_pt1 | contig 34829 bp, 17 predicted proteins | sample SS_ome_4_FD_132410 | JGI IMG/M metagenome (GOLD analysis project Ga0180437, IMG submission 132410) | Hypersaline lake sediment archaeal communities from the Salton Sea, California, USA - SS_3_D_1 metaG | ecosystem: Environmental > Aquatic > Non-marine Saline and Alkaline > Hypersaline >... | reverse complement strand
CGCACGTCTACACGGGCTGGTTCTACGACGCCGACGGGCACGTCAGCTTCTACGAGAACTTCGACGACTCCGTGAGGCTTCTGATCGACGGCAACGAGGTCATGCGCTACAGCCAGCCCGAGGTGCCGGATGAGTGGCGTATCCCGCATTCGACCGGCGATCTCAACCTCGAGCCGAACACCTGGCACACGTTCGAGCTTCGGCTGGGTCAGGGAACCGGCGGCTCCGGCCCGCCGGGCGGCATGACCCTCGGCTTCGGCTACGACGATGACCCGTCGCCCGCCGCGGATCCGAACGAGTCACTCTACTCCCATCCGGAAGATTCGGGCAATGCGTCGCTCTTCCGAACGGGCCCGTCGTCGGGCACGCTCGAGATCCTCAGCGGCGCGAGCGCCTCGAGCAACACCGGTTACATCGGCTGCTTCGCGGGCTCCGATGGAACGGTGACGGTGGACGGCGATGGCTCGACGTGGACGAACAACGAGGAGTTCTACGTCGGCTACGACGGCCACGGTTCGCTGGATATCACCGGCGGCGGGGCCGTGTCGAATGCCGTTGGGCACGTCGGGTACTTGTCCGGTTCGACCGGCGTAGTGACGGTAGACGGCAACGGCTCGACATGGACGAACACAGGGGCCCTCTGGATCGGCCGCCAGGGCAACGGCACGCTGGCCATCACCGGTGGCGGGGCTGTCTCGGTCCATTCTCATGAAGTGGTGGTGGGTGTGTCCGTCGCCCGGGCCCTGGTCGCGACGGAGCCCGACTCGATCGGCGCCGTGACGGTAGCCGGCCCCGTCTCGAGGTTGGAGATCGCCACGGCGCTGCTAAGCGAACTCGGTATCGGCCTGGCCGGCAACGGCATGCTGACCATCACCCGTGGCGGGGCCGTCTCGAGCGCGACCGGTTACGTCGGGAAGGAGTCCGGCTCGACCGGCGCCGTCACGGTGGACGGCGACGGCTCGACGTGGATGAACACGGGAGACCTGTGTGTCGGCGGCTCGGCGGCGGCCGCCGGAGGTACGGCAACGGTGACTGTATCCGACGACGGGCTGCTGGAGGTCGGCGGGCTGCTGACGCTCTGGCCGGGCGGCACGATCGATCTCGACGGGGGCACGATCCGCTTCGGCGATCTGGAAATCTCTGACGGAGCATTCAACTTCACCTCGGGCACGATGGCCTGCACGGACGATCTGGAGATCGCCCCGGACGGGCCACTGGGGTTGCTGGGGCCCCCGCTGGTCCTCGGCGAGGGCAAGACGCTGGAGGTCGGCGGGACAGCCACCGTGGTCGCCGACATGGCGCTCCACCTCATCGGCGGGGGCTTCCGCTCCGAGGCGACGATCAACGAGGGCACGCTGATCATCAGCGACAGCACGGTGGACTTCGGGGCAACGGGCCTGACCGCCCTCGGCGAGACGGTGCTGGTCAATGCTATCGCCGACGGCGCGGTGCACATTCCGGCCGCATCGGCCGTCAACGTCGTCGGGACCGTCACCTTCCGAGGCGAGGTCAGCGGCGCGGGCGACATCTGGGGCAGCGGGACGGCCGTCTTCGAAGGCGGGCACAGCCCGGGCGACAGCATCGCGACGGTGGCGATCGAGGGCGGCGCCGTATACGGGCCGGACTGCACGCTGACGATCGAGCTGACCGGCGGCGGGCTGCCAGGCATCTGCGACGAGGTGGACATCGGCGGCGACGTGACGCTGGGCGGGACGTTGGCGCTGCACTGGTTGCCGGTGGCGGGCGACCCGACGTCGAAGTTCGGCGGGCTCTACGACACCCTGACCTACGGCGGCGAGTTGACCGGGAGCTTCACCGGCCTCGGCGGCAACATCGGGGCGGCCTACGTCAAAGACATCGTCGAGGACGCCGACCTCGGCGGCGGGCTGTTGGCCGTTCGTGTCGAGCTGGCCGACCTATTGGACGCCGACACGGACCTCGACGGCGAGGTGGGATACACCGACTACGTCGCCGCTCGGGACGGCTTCGGTTCGGCCGAGGCGGACTGGTTCGGCGGCGACCTGAACTTCGACGGCAGGACCGATCACCTCGACTACCTGATCCTGAAGCAGTCCTTCGGGCAGACCGTCACCGGCGCCGGCAGCGAGATCCCGGAACCTGCCACGCTGGGTCTGCTGGCGCTGGGCGGCTTCACGTTGACCTTCCGACGGCGGCGCCGGTCAGCACCCAGACGTGCCTGTCGGGGCGGGGCAACAACGCAATAGGGAACCGGCCTTTCCGCAGAATGTGCGGGTTGGGCGCACATCCCCGTCCTGCCGGCCCCCCCATCGCCCGAAAGGCGGCGGGATTACTGCTCCTTGGCCTTCCCGCCCCGGCGGCCGGGAGCCTGGCTGAGCGCCTGGCGCTGGGCGTCGGTCAGGACGAGCGCGTCGATGGCCCACCGCAGCTTCTTGTTGACCTCGCCGACGGCCTTCCGGGCCTTGCTGTCGCTCTCGTCGATCTCCGCGATCTCCCTGGCGGCGAAGGCGCAGGCGCGCTTGACCCTGGCCAGTTGCTCCTCGGTCAGTTCGGCCCTTCGGTAGCGGCCGGCGGTGGACTGGAAGAGCTGGTAGGCCGCCCAGGAGACCTTCTGCTCGCCCGTCAGGACGGTAAGGACGGCGGCGGTGGCCGTGGCGGCCGATTCCTCGCGGGCTTTCCGCAGCGCCCGCAGCTCGCCCGACGTCTTCTTCCTCGCGTCGGCGTCCTTGTTGGCGCGGGCTTCCTTCGCGGCGGCCTCGGCGGCCTGCATCTTCTCGGCGTTGGCCTTGTCCCACGCGGCCAGCGCGTCGTCGCGGGCCTTGATCTTCGCCTTCACGTCGGCCTGCTGCTTGTCGGTGAGCTTGCACTCCCGGACGAGCTGGTCGAAGAGGGTGACCTCCGGCTGCTTGCTCCCGCGCCCGCGCCGCCGCCCCTCGCGGCCGGCCTCCGCGACTGCGACCGACCCCGCCACGATCAACGCCAACGCGAACCATCTTGTGCTTCTCATCGTCCGTTCTCCCGCGGCCGGCCTGTCCTCAGGAGTCCCGGTGCCCCCGCCTCGGCCGCCTCATGCGGGAAGACCGCGGCGCCCGAGCAGCCCCACGAGGCAACCGCTGCGGGCGTCGGCCCACGAGTATACCACACCGCCGCGCCGCACCAAGAGCGGGGATGATCGCTTGCCGAGGAGGGGGGGGCAGGTAGAATCACCTGGCGCCCCGTGCCGGCCCCGGGGCCGGCCTCCTCCGGCGGGGGCCCGAGCAGACGGGCCGGGCGCTACATGGGAGAAACCACATGACCGAGCAATTGCGAAACACGTTGCGGGCCGCCCTGTTGTGCCTCGCCATCGCTCAACAGGGCGGCGGGGCGGGACAGGGCGTTGCGTCCGATGCGGCTGCCGCTTCGACGGGCGCCCGAGGGCGTCCGGAGGCGTGGAAGTGGCTGCACGGCCTGACGGAGGCTCAGGCGGCCGGGCTGGTCGCGAAGATCCCCGACGAGATCGAGGCCGGCCCGTACAAGCCCACCGTCCAGTCGCTTCGGGCCTACAAGTGCCCGGCGTGGTTCCGCGACGCGAAGTTCGGCATCTGGGTCTGCTACGCCCCGCAGGCCGTGCCGGCCAAGAACGGCTGGTACGGCCGGAATATGTACGCGGGCCTGCTGAAGTACCACACGGAGACGTACGGCCATCCGTCGAAGTTCGGCTTCAAGGACTTCATCCCGCGGCTCAAGGCGGAGAAGTTCGATCCGGACGATCTGGTCAGGCGCTTCAAGGAGGCCGGCGCGAAGTACTTCGTCGCCCTGGCCGTCCACCACGAGAACTTCGATCTGTGGGACTCGAAGTACCACCGCTGGAACGCCGCTCGGATGGGCCCGAAGAAGGACATGATCGGCCTGTGGCGGAAAGCGACGCTGAGGCACGGGCTTCGCTGGGGGGTCACGACGCACCTGGCCCGCAGCTACACGTGGTTCCAGGTCGCCCACGGCAAGGATGCCGGCGGGGCGTATGACGGAAACAACCGCGAGGTCTGGGACTTCTACCACCAGCCGTACCACGAGAGCAGCTCTTCCTATCCCACCGACGCGCCGGCGACGTGGCGGCTCCAGTGGTACCTGCGCGTTCGCGACCTGATCGACAACTACAAGCCCGACCTGATGTACTTCGACGGGTCCGTGCCCTTCAAGCCCGACGGCGTGCCGGGACTGGCCGTCATCGCGCACCTGTACAACGCCAGCACGAAGTGGCACGGCGGGGAGAACCACGCGGTGATGAACATCAAGGACCGCACGAGCGGCATCTACGACGACCACATCGCGACGCTCGACCTGGAGCGCCAGCAGCTTCTGGAGATTCGCGATCGGCCGTGGCAGAACGATACGTCCATCGGGCCGTGGTTCTACACCCGCGGCGCCCGCTACAAGAGGCCGGCCGGCGTGATCCACATGCTCGCCGACATCGTCAGCAAGAACGGCAATCTGCTGCTGAACGTGCCCATGCGGGCCGACGGGACGATCGACGAACAGGCCCGCAAGCTCCTCGAACAGATCGGCAAGTGGACGAAGGTCAACGGCGAGGCGATCTACGCCACGAGGCCGTGGATCGTCGCGGGCGAGAACGCCACCCGGCGCGCGGGCGACAGCCGGTGGCACGGCGTGCTGAACGCGGCCCGCACGAACGATCGGAACTTCAGCCTGGCCGCGGGCGAGGTGCGCTTTACGTCCAAGGGGAGCGGCACGGTCTACGCGATCATTGCCGGCTGGCCGGAGGATGGGAAGCTCGTGCTGAGCACGCTTGCGAAGCAGCCGAACTCGAACGCCTCGGTCCGGCGCGTCGCGCTGCTGGGCTGCGACGGCAAGCTGGAGGCGGCGCTGACGGCTGACGGACTGGCGATCCGACTGCCGGACAAGAAGCCCTGCGAGCACGCCTGGGCGCTGAAGATCACGGGGACGAACCTCCGGGACTTCAAGGTCCCCGAGAAGCCCGCGGCGGCGCCGAGAACGGGGGGCGCCGTGGCGATCAAGGCGGACGCCAAGGGCAGGTTCACACTGCACGCCGACGCCGCGACGATCCACGGCCCGACGCCTCGAGTGGAGCACAAGGCCGGCGCGGGGGGGCCCAACATCGGGTACTGGCGCGACCCGAAGGACTACGTCAGTTGGACGCTCGAGGTCGCCGAGGCCGGCGAGTTCGACGTGGAGATCACCTACTCCTGCACCACGGCCGCGGCGGGCAGCCGATTCGCCCTCGAGGTCGGCGGGCAGAAGCTCGTCGGCACGAGCAAGGCGACGGGCGGGAGTTGGAGCGTCTTCAAGTCCTTCCCGCTGGGCCGGATCAAGCTCGCCAAGGCGGGCAAGCACACGCTCGCCGTTCGCCCGGAGCCCAAGCCCCGGTGGAAAGTCATCGGCCTACAGACCGTCACGCTGAGCCCCGTGAAGCGATGAGAGAGATCGGGCGTCAGTCGGCCGGCTCGATCTTGACGGCGCAGACTTTCAGTTCGGGGATCTTGGCGATCGGATCGAGCGCGGCGATGGTCAGGCGGTTGGCGGGCGCTTCCCTGTAGTGGAAGGCGAGGAAGGCCGACCCCTCCGCGACGCGGTCGGTCAGGCGGGCGGCGATCTTGATCTGCCCGCGGCGGGAGGCGACGCGGACGGGTCGGCCGTCGGCGAGGCCGAGGCGGCCGGCGTCGGCGGGGTGGATCTCGATCACGCCGGCGGAGACCAGCTCGTCGAGCACCTCCGAGCGGCGGCTCATCGTGCCGGTGTGGAAGTGCTGGAGGATTCGCCCCGTGGCCAGGACGAACGGATACTGCTCGTCGGGCAGCTCCTTCGCCTCGATGAACTCGACAGCGTGGAACTTGCCCAGCCCGCGGGTGAACTTGCCCTTGTGCAGGAACGGCGTGCCCGGGTGGTTGCGGTCGGGGCAGGGCCACTGGAGCGGCTGCTTGTCGAGCCGGTCGTAGGTGATCCCGCCGTAGATGGGCGAGACGGAGGCGATCTCGTCCTGGATCTCGGCTGCGCTGCCGTAGGAGGCCCGCTGCTTCTTGTCGCCGCCGTGGCCGTAGCCCATCCGCTGGGCGACGTCGCAGAGGATCTCCCAGTCGACGCGTGCCTCGCCGGGCGCGTCGACGACCTTGCGGACGCGCTGGACGCGCCGCTCGGTGTTGGTGAACGTCCCGTCCTTCTCGGCGAACGAGGCGGCGGGCAGGACGACGTCGGCCAGCCGGGCCGTCTCGGTCAGGAAGATGTCCTGCACGACGAGGAAGTCGAGCTTCTTCAACGCCTCCTCGACGTGGTTGACGTCCGGGTCGCTGATCATGGGGTTCTCGCCCATGACGTAGATGGCCTTGAGCTTCCCTTCGCCGGCGGCGTTGATCATCTCGACGACGGTCAGCCCGACGTGGGGCGGCAGGTCGGTGGCCCAGGCGGTCTGGAACTTCCGCCGGGCGGCCTCGTCGGCGACCTTCTGGTAGCCGGGATACACGTTCGGCAGGGCGGCCAGGTCGCAGGCGCCCTGGACGTTGTTCTGCCCGCGGAGCGGATTGACCCCGCCGCCGGGCTTGCCGACGTTGCCGGTGAGCATCGCGAGATTCGCCAGCGACAGGACGTTGTCCGTGCCCGTGGTGTGCTGGGTGATGCCCATCGAGTAGACGATCGACGCGACGGGCGCGTTGGCGTAGATGCGGGCGGCCCGGGCGATCGCCTCGGCGGGCACGCCGGTGATCTTCTCGCCCAGCTCGGGCGTGTAGGGCTCGACGGCCTTGCGGAGCTCGTCGAAGCCCTCGGTACGCTGCTCGACGTACTCGGCGTCCTCCAGGCCCTCGTCGAGGATGACGTGCATCATCGCGTTGATCAGCGCCACGTCCGTCCCGCCGCGCTGCCGCAGGTGCAGCTCGGCCAGCTCGGTCAGCTCGATCGTCCGAGGGTCGGCGACGATCAGCGGCATGCCGCGATGCAGCACGGCCCGCTTGATCGCCGAGCCGATGATCGGGTGGCACTCGGTGGTGTTCGAGCCGATCACGAAGACGCAGTCGGCCACGTCGAAGTCCTCGATCGAGTTCGTCATCGCCCCGCTGCCGAACGCCCGCGCGAGCCCGGCGACCGTGGAGGCGTGGCACAGCCGGGCGCAGTGATCGACGTTGTTCGTGCCGATCACCGCGCGCATGAACTTCTGCATGATGTAGTTTTCTTCGTTGGTGCATTTGGCCGAGGCGAGCCCGCCGATGGCGTCGGCTCCGTGCTGCTGCTTGATCTCGGTCAGCCGGCGGGCGACGTAATCGAGCGCCTCGTCCCAGTCGGACTCGACCAGCAGCCCGTGCTTGCGGATCAGCGGGCGCTTCAGCCGCTCGGGGTGATGGACGAAGTCGAATCCGAATCGCCCCTTCACGCAGAGCAGCCCGTCGTTGACGCCGACGCCCGGCTCGCCGCGGCTGCGGACGATCCGGCCGTCGGCCAGGTCGAGCACGAGCGTGCACCCGCAGCCGCAGTAGGGGCAGATCGTCTCGGCCCGTCTCAGTTCCCAGGAGCGGCCGGCGCCCTTGGCGGCGGCGAACGACAGCGCGCCGGTGGGGCAGACGTCGATGCAGTTGCCGCACTCGGCGCAGGCGGACTGATCGCGGGTCTGCCCCGGCGGGGTGGCGATCCGCGTGTCGAAGCCCCGCCCGAGATAGTCGATCGCGCCGCTGGCCTGGACGTCGTGGCAGACCAGCACGCAGCGGCCGCACAGGATGCACTTGCTGCGGTCATAGACGATGGCCGGCCCGTCCTGGACGGGCGTGGGGGCGACCGGTGTCCGGGCGGCGGCGGCGTCGGAGCCCGCCACGTCGCCGACGCCCAGCTCGTAGGCGTACTTCTGGAGGGCGCACCGCCCGGACTCCTCGCAGGTCAGGCAGTCGTGGGGGTGGTCGCTGAGCAGCAGTTCGATCACTTGGCGGCGGATCCGGCGGAGCGGCTCGGTGTCGGACCGGACGACCATTCCCTCCCCGGCGGGGTGGGAGCAGGAGGCCACGAGGCCCCTGCTTCCCTCGACCTCGACGAGGCAGAGGCGGCAGGCGCTGGTGGGGGGCAGCTTCAGGGCCGGGTCGTAGCACAGGTGGGGGATGTCGATCCCCGCGGAGGCGGCGGCCTCGAGGATCGTCGCGCCCTCGCCGGCGGTGACGGTCACGCCGTCGATCGTCAATGTCAGTTCGTCAGGCATCGTTGGATTTCTCTCTTCCGGGCGCCCGGGAGGGACCGCCGCGGGTGGATGGGTCATTCGAGGTCGCAGCGGAAGCATCGCCCGGCCTCGGCGCAGGCGGCGCTTTTGGAGTAGCCTCTGAGGACTTCGTGGAAGTTGCCTTCCCTTCGCTTGGGCGACAGGGCGCGGATCGGCTGGCGGGGGATGTCGGCGGCGGCCTCGTCGGGCTTGACCGGCGGGGCCCAGCCGCGGTCGGGGGGCAGCTCGCCCCGGCCGCCGAGGAAGACGTCGATCGCCATCGCCGCCCGCTGTCCGGCGGCGATCGCCTGGACGATCGTCGCCGGGCCGGTCACCACGTCGCCGCCGGCGAAGACGTCCTTGTCTCCGGATCGCTGGGTGATCGGATCGGCCTCGACGCGGCCGCCGGAGACGACCAGGCCGCCGTCGCTGGCGGCGAAGCCCAGCTCGGCGCCCTGCCCGATGGCGACGACGACGTGATCGGTCTCGACGACGACTTCGCTGTCGGGTTTGGGCACGGGTCGGCGGCGCCCGGACTCGTCGGCGTCGCCGAGGACCATTTCGGTGCAGCGCACGGCGCGGACTCGCCCGTCGCCCTCGACGGCCACGGGGGCGACGAGGAACCGCATGTCGACGCCCTCGAGGACGGCCTCCTCGATCTCCTCGGCGATGGCGGGCATCTCGTCGCGCCCCCGTCGGTACAGCAGCGTCACCGGCCGGGCGCCCAGCCGCAGCGCCACCCGGGCCGAGTCGATCGCCGCGTTGCCCCCGCCGATGACGACGGCCTTGCCCTCCAGCTTCGTCAGCCGCCCGGCGTTGGCCTCGCGCAGGAAGGCCAGCGAGTCCTGGACGCCGTCGGTCCGCTCGCCGGGGATGCCGAGCTGCCGGCCCTTGCCGGTGCCGACGCCCAGGAAGATCGCGTCGAAGCCCGCGTCCCGCAGCTCCTGGAGCGACTCGACGCGGCGGCCGGTCTCGATCTCCACGCCGGCCTTGCGGATGTACTCGACGTCGCGGGCCGGGGCCTCGCGGGGCAGGCGGTAGGTGGGGATGCCCGTGGCGAGGACTCCGCCGATGACGTCGTCGGCCTCGAAGACGGTGACCTCGCGGCCGAGCAGCGCGAGGAAGTAGGCGGCCGTCAGCCCGGCCGGGCCGGAGCCGACCACCGCCACGCGTCCCTGCCGGGGCCCGCGCCACTTCAGGGAGGGCTCGGGGAGGCGCGTCTCGCGGTCGGAGATGAATCGCTTGAGGTGGCGGACGGCGACGGGCGCGTCGATGTCGCCGCGGCGGCAGAACCGCTCGCAGGGATGGTCGCACGCCCGCCCGCAGACGACGGGCAAGGGGTTTCGCCGCCGGATGACCTCCAGCGCGTCGGCGAAGCGTCCGGCCGCGATCAGCGCGACGTACTCCGGGATGTTCACGTGGGCCGGGCAGGCGTCCGAGCAGGTCGTCGTGATCAGCGCCTCGCAGGCGTGGGCGGGGCAGCGCTTCTCGAGGATGTGGGCGACGTACTCGTCGCGGAAGTAGCGGATCGTCGAGAGCACGGGGTTCGGCGCGGTCTGCCCGAGCCCGCAGAGCGAGGAGGCCTGGATCATCTCGCCCAGCCTCACCAGCCGGTCGATGTCCTCCATCTCGCCCTCGCCCCGCGTGATGCGCGTGAGGATCTCGAGCATCCGCTTCGTGCCGATCCGGCAGGGGACGCACTTGCCGCACGACTCCTGCTGGACGAAGTCGGTGAAGAAGCGGGCGATGTCGACCATGCAGGTGGCCTCGTCCATGACGATCAGCCCCCCCGAGCCCATGATCGCGCCGATCTGCTGGACGGAATCGTAGTCGATCGGGTGGTCGAGGTAAGGCGCGGGCACGCACCCGCCGGAGGGCCCGCCCATCTGGGCGGCCTTGAACTTCCGCCCCCGAGGGATGCCCCCGCCGATGTCGAAGACGATCTGGCGCAGCGTCGTGCCCATCGGCACCTCGACGAGCCCGGTGTTGTTGACCTTGCCGGCCAGGGCGAAGATCTTCGTGCCCGGCGAGCCGGCCGTGCCGACCGAGCGATAGGCCGCCGCGCCCTTCTCCATCACCCGCGGGACGCTGGCCCAGGTCTCGACGTTGTTGATGTTCGTGGGCTTGCCGAACAGCCCCGAGACGGCCGGGAACGGCGGGCGCGGACGCGGCATGCCGCGCCGGCCCTCGATCGAGGCGATCAGCGCCGTCTCCTCCCCGCAGACGAACGCCCCGGCGCCTTGGCGGACCTCGATGTCGAAGTCGAAGCCGCTGCCGAGGATGTCCTTGCCCAGCAGGGCGGCCCGGCGGGCCTGCTCGAGGGCCAACTCGGTGTGCTCGATGGCGATGGGGTACTCGGCCCGAACGTAGATGAACCCCTTGGCCGCGCCGATCGCATAGGCTCCGAGGATCATCCCCTCGACCACGAGGTGAGGGTCGCCCTCCAGCAGCGCCCGGTCCATGAACGCGCCCGGGTCGCCTTCGTCGGCGTTGCAGATGACGTACTTCGGCTCGCCGGCGGCGGCGCGCGCGAACTGCCACTTCCGCCCCGTCGGAAAGCCCGCCCCGCCCCGGCCGCGGAGACCCGAGGCCGTCACCTCCTCGATGATCTGCTCGGGCGACATCCGCGAGAGGGCCCGGCCCGCCGCCTGGTACGCGCCGCAGGTGATCGCGTCTTCGAGGCTCGTCGGGTCGATTCGGCCGCAGTTGCTCAGCACCAGCCGGGTCTGCTGGCGGTAGAACGGGACGCTCCGCAAGCGCGATACCCTCCGGCCTCCGCCCGACCAGCACAGCCGGCCGATCGTCTTGCCGCCCAGGATCGTCTTCTCGACGATCTCCGGCACGTCCTCGGGCGTCACGCCCTGGTAGAGGATCCGCTTCGGATCGATGACCATCACCACGGCGCCGGCACAGAGCCCGTGACAGCCGGTGCGGACGACGCGGACGCGCGGCGAGCGGCCGAGGTCCAGGCGGGAGATCTCCTGCTCCAGGGCGTCGCAGACCTCCAGGGCCCCGAGGGCCCGGCAGCCGGTCGAGCAGACGCGCACCACCACGTCCGCCGGTTCGCGAGCGGCCAGTTCCTTCCTCAGGCGGCGAAGCTCGCCGACGGATCGTATCGCCCTCATGATTCCCTCGTCTGGTAGCTGTCGAGGATGCTCTTGACCCGTCGCGGCATGAGCTTCCCGTAGTAGTGGTTGTCGATCAGCATCGCCGGGGCGAGGAAGCACGTGCCGAGGCAGGCGACCGTCTCGAGGCAGAACAGCATGTCGGGCGTGGTCTGCCCCTCCTCGATCCCGAGCGTCTGGCAGACGGCGTCCAGCACCCGCTGCGCGCCGCGGACGTGGCAGGCCGTCCCGCGGCAGCAGCGAATCGTGTGCTTGCCGCGCGGTTCGGTGTGGAACTGGGCGTAGAAGCTCACCACGCCGTAGATGCGGCTGAGGGGGATCCGCGTTCGCCGGCTGATTCCCTCCAGCGCCGCCGGCGGAAGGTACCCGAACCGGTCCTGCACGTTCTGGAGGACGCCGATCAGGTTCACGCCGGCCGCGGGGCCGTCCCGGTCGGCCGGGCGGAGTTCGCACAGCCCGTCCAGGCACCGGCGGATCTCGTCGAGGGTGGGGCCCTGCACCGCCTCGGGAGGGGAAACGTCGCTCTGTACCATAGCTGCCGCCTTTCGCCTGTCTGGCCGAGTATTCACGAATGTGGCCCGCCGCGGCCCGAGCAGAGATGGGAAACGCTTGGCAACGGCCGCGGGCGCGGCGGCGCTTGTCGCTTGCAGGCGGATTCTAGCAGAAAGCCGACGCCGGGCGAAAGCGCCATCCGCCGGGTGGGCTACCTGAACGCGATCTCGAACCGAACGGCCTGGCCGGCGGGGAGTCTGGCGGCCCGCGCGTTGGGTGAGGCGGCGGCGGCCGCGGCCAGGGCGGCGTTTCCGTCGACGACCTTGACCGACCGGATCGCCTTTGCGGGCGGGAGGCGAAGCGTGATCGTCTGCCGGCGGCGGGAGGTGATCGTCAGGTCGACTCGACCGGCCGGCACGTCCCATGCGAGGCGCCGGATGTGCAGCCCGCCGCGTGCCAGGATGCCGCGGAGGGCGCCTTTCGGCCAGGCCTTCGGCAGGGCGGGCAGCAGATCCAGCGTTCCGCGAAACGAGCAGGCGAGCGAGCTGTTGACGACGTCGGGGATCGTGCCGACGGGGTCGAAGCCGAACCCCTTGCGGCCGGGCCAGTAGGAGATCATGAAGCTGTCAAACAGGTACCGCCGCGTCGCCATGCGCGAGAGGACTTCGTGGACCTCCTCGCCTCGCCCGAGTCGGGCGGCGGACTGGGCGTGGTTCATCATGCCGTGGGTGATGTGGCTGCTGTTGGGCTTGGGGCCTCGCAGCCAGTGTTTGGCCTTGTTGTCGAGCGCCACGCCGGCGGCCTTCCACAGATCGGGCGTCGTGGCGGGGTCGATCTCCCGGCTCAGGTAGACCGGGTACATCAGGGAGTAGTGGCGGTGGTTGTAGTTTCGGCCGTTGCGGGCGGCCGGCCAGGACCACTCCTTCAACGCGCCGTCGGCGCCGATCAGGTAGGGGGGCATCTTCGCCAGCAGGGCCTTCCACCGGGCGACGCCTTCCGCTTCGGTGCCGAGCAGCTCACAGGCGGAGATGAGGTTGCCCAGCACCTCGCGGGCGACGGCGATGTCGAACGTGGCGTTCGGGTGCCCCGTGCCCAGCTCGGGCGAGTAGGAGATGAAGAACCGGACCTTGCCGTCTTCTCCCTCCGTGCCGGCCAGCAGGTCCTCGTAGAACAGGGCGATCTCCTTCAGCAGCGGGACGACGCGCTTGCGGAGGAACTCGCGGTCGCCCGTGTAGAGGTAGTACTCGTGGAAGTAGTGGGCCAGCCAGCCGGCGCCGGCGGTGTAGAGTTCGCCCGGCCATCCGCCCCAGTGCAGCAGCAGGCAGGTGTTCGAGGCGCGGGCGTTCGTGACGATGCCGCGACAGCCGTAGAGCTTCCGGGCGTTCAGCCGGCAGTCGGGCAGCCACGACTCGACCAGCCGGAAGTACGCCTCCATCAGCTCCGGCAGGTTGGCCGACAGCATCGACTGGATCTCGAGCTGGATGTTCGAGTCCAGCGTCCAGTCGCCGCTCCAGGCGGGCTTCCACGTGCCCGTCCAGATGCCCTGGAGGTTGGGCACGGCCGGGCCCGCGCTACAGATGGTCAGGTATCGGCAGGCGTCGTACATCCGCTCCATGAGGGCCGGCGGCATGCGGCCGGTCTCGGCGGCGCGGTCCAGCAGCTCATGCGTGGGGAGCTTCCGGTCGGCGCCGCCGCCGAGGTCGAGGCTGACGCGATCGAACAGGTCGGCGTGCGCGCGGGCGTGGGGCTTCAGCAGCGCGTCGTAGTCGGCCGGCAGCTTCGACAGCGACGCCTTCGTCTCGGCGAGGAGGTTCGTCTTGTGGCCGGCGGCGAAGTGGGGGCTGTTCGGCGAGGTCGCCCAGGCCTCGCTGCGGTCGGCAGGAAGGGGCGACCTCCAGGGCTCGACGCGCATCAGCAGCAGCGCGCCGTCGGCGCCCGTCACGCTGATCCGACCATCGGCAGACTGCATCCGGCCGCCGGTGGGCACGACGCGGATGACGCTGTCGTATCCGCCCTTGCCCTTGACGTAGACCGTGTGGGCCGTCAGCCATCCGTCGGCGGCGACGATCTTCGGGGCGACGAGCTCATGGTCGATCTCGACGGCCAACTCGAAGCTCACCTCGCCGGTGGGCCCGTCGATCGAGAGCACCGCAGCGTTGTCCGCCCGCGACACGAAGGCCCGACGCCGCCAGTCGCCCCGGTCGTCCGCCCAGCGGACGGCGATCTCGCCGGTCCGGAAGTCCTCTGTCATCAGCAGGTCCCGCGCGCCGTTTGGCGCGGGGGCGGCGGTGAGCTTCAGCAGCATCGCCGGGTGAAACGGGTCGGTGAAGACGATCTTGTCGAACCCCTGCTCCTTGGCCTTGGCACGGAAGAACCGGTGCACGGCCCCGGGGCCGCCCTTCAACCCGACGGCCCGGACTTCGTCGCGCAGGGCGGCGAGGTCGGGCACGATCTCCCGGCTGCCGATAGGCAGGAAGAGGCGCCAGTGGTTCAGGACGACCGTCTCGCCGTGGGGCCGGCCGAACACCATCAGGCCCATGCGCCCGTTGCCCGTCAGGAACGCCTCGGGCCAACCGCCCGCCGGGCGCGTCGTCGCCGCGCCGCGCTGGGGCAGCTCGTCGGCGCGAATCGGGCGCGTGCGGGGGATCTCGATCCGGCGCGTCGGCGGGGCCTCGGCCTTCGGCGCGCGCGGGCGGCCCTTCGCCTTGGTCGGCGGGTCCGTCCTGGGCTCGTCGGGCCCGACCGTCAGGCGAAGGTGGCCGAGGTTGATGTGATCCGCCCCGTTGCCGTTGCCCGCGTCCGTACCCACCAGTCTGAGCTCCTTCACGTCGTGGATCTTCAGGCTCACGAGGACCGGCTCGCGCCCGATGCGGAGGATCGGCGTCTCGTGGAGTTTTCTGCCGTCGGCCCAGACCTGCACGGTGGCCGACCCGGCCGCCGTCATCTCGGCGCTGATCCCGGCGTAGAACGTCACCCACCGGTACCTGCCGGCCGGCCGAAACACCAGCTCCGCCGGCGCGTGCGTGCCGATCCCGCATCGGAACGCCTTCGTGCCGATCTGAAGCCTCGCGCCGGTGACCGACGCGTTGTCCCGCGCCCGGCCCCACCCGCACGAGGACCGCGCCGCGTCGGCCAGCCGGAGGTACACGTCGGCCGATCCGTCCAGCCGGTTCGCCGCGCCTGCCGCGGTCGCCCAGCTCGCCGCAATGGCCGCCACGGTCAGTCCGTATCGCTTTCCCATTGTCACCGCTCCTTCCACGGGCCCGTCACGCCATCCGAAAATCGATCGCCGCCGGGGGCGGGCAACTCCGGCGGACGCGGCGCTCGAGCTCGTCGTCGACGGGGACGCCCTCGGCCGCCGAGATGCGGGCGGCCTGGATGGCGAACCACAGGTCCGTCAACGCCGTCTCGCCCTCGCGGACGTCGGGCAGCTCGACGCGGCGGAGGATCGCCTCGGCCGACTCCAGCTCGCCGCGCTGGAAGGCCGCCCGCGCCTCCAGGAGCTGCATTCGCCCGGTCCGCCGCACCTCGTCCGGCAGGAGATCCAGCCACCGTCCGAGGCGCTCGGCCCGCCCGGCCTCGAGCATCGCCGCGCCGCACTCGACCTGGAGCGGATACAGGCCAGGCATCAGCCGGCTGGCCTCGGCGAACAGGTCGGCCGCCTCGTCGGCCCGGCCGGCGTTGGCGGCGACGACCGCCAGGTTGCGGTACGCCCACGCCGACGGCTCGCGCTGGATGGACGTCCGCCACGCCTCGGCGGCCGCGTCCACGCCACCGGCGCGAAACAGGGCCACACCCAGGTGCAGCCACGTCAGCCAGTGATCCCCGGCCGGGCTCTTCGCCGAGGCCGCCAGCCGGTCTGCCCAATGCCGGGCCGTCATCCACGCCCCGGGCGGCTGGTCGGTCGGCCGGACCGGCAGCGCGCCGTCGCGCAGCAGCGCCAGCCACTGCGCCTGGTCGGCGCCGAGCGTCGATTCGTCGAAGGCCATCCCCGCCGGCAGGTCGGCCGGCTCGCCGCTGCACCTGTGGTGGAGCAGTTCCAGCGCCCCCCAGCCGCTGCCCTGGCGGCGGACCGACTCGACGGGCCGGTCCGCCATCGCGGCCGTGTCGGCCAGCATCCGCTCCAGCTTCGCGGCCGGCAGCATAGCGCGCAGCCTCTCGGTGACGTGCAGGCCGGCGGCGGACCAGTCGTCGGAGAACGCGTCGGCCGGGTCGGCCTCGAGCAGCATGTACGCCTCCAGCCAGCTCCAGTCGGCCCGGGCGGGCATGGGGACGTAGTCGGCCTGCGTGGCCGCGAGCCCGGCCTGGATCTCGACGTACCCGCGTCGGCAGCCGCCGAGGTGCTCCTGCCATCGCCGCCCGCCGGGCCCGGTGCCCCAGACGAACAGTTTCCGGCCGCCGAGGCGGGGGGTGGAGGTCTGGATGAGCCCGGTGCCCTCGGGATCGACGCTGGTGATCCACGGCCGCTCCGCGCCGGCGACGTCGTAGAAGTAGTCGTGGGCGGTCCGGTTGGCGGTGGGGTAGCTGACGTCGACGCCGTCGCGGAACGGCACGGGGATGCGTTGGATGTTGCGGTCGTAGTCGAACGTGAAGGCATGATCGGCCGGGGCGATCACGCGGTGGCCTTCGGCCTGCTCGACGGCGATGTTGCTCCACCAGTACATCGGCACGGTGCGGTCGGCGGGGTTGACGATCCGCGGGCGGACCATCAGCGCGGGCGGGTCGCTGGTGACAAACGCGTCGATCTGAAAGGCGACGTTGCGGAAGCGGTCCCACTCCCACATCCGCAGCACAGGCGAGCCGTCGTCGGCCGTCAGGCTGCCGGCCAGCAGCGGCGCGCACGTGTGGGCCGTGTGCCCGCGCATGGCGATGTTCCACTCGACCCCGCCGCAGAACCAGGCGCGGCGGAGCCCGATGTTGACGAAGTGCAGCACGTCCGGTTGGTACAGCAGCTCGCGCCCGGACGGCTTGTCCACCAGCGACCAGAGCCGCCCGCCCAGCCCGAGCAGAAACGTCGCCCGCATCGGGTCGTTCTCGAGGACGGCCACGTCGAACGGGCGCGGCGCGTCCGACCGGTCGTAGCCGTCCTGGATGCGGTACGGCAGGCAGCCGATCAGGCGGCAGGCGCGGAGGTAGTCCGGATCGTCCGGCGCGCCCGGCCGGGCCGCCACAGGCGGCGGGGGCCGCCTCGCCGGCCGGCGCAGATCGGGAAGGGCGTTGTCCTCGCCGAGCGACGACGCGGGGATCTGCTGCGTCTCGAACCGCAATTCGGTCATGTCGCGGGTCTCCTGCGGGGGCGTTTGCGGGAGCATACGGCCGCGCGCACGGCCGTTCAACGGGCAAGCTGCGCGGGAGAACGGATGATCGTCGGGCCGTTCGCGTCGTGGCCGCCGCCGCGTCAGGGCGAGCGGACCGACGCCTCGTAGTTGAAACGGCGCGGCGGCCGGCGTAGTGTGAACCGGGCGCGGCGCCGGCCCGTGCCGGCCGTGGTGGTCGGCGGCAACCGGCGTGCACGGAATCCGGAATCTCCGGCCGGATCGTGCTCGTGGGCGCCCGGCCGCCCGTCGCGGCCGACGGTAAGGCTTGCGGATATGACGTTGTTCCTGTTGACGTTTTTCGTGATCTACGGCGCGATGAACGCCTACCTGTTCTGGTGGGTCCGGCGGGCCGCGGGGCAGATGGGGCGGGCCGGCTGGCTGCTGGGGGGCTTCCTGGTCGTGATGATCGCCGCCCCGGTGCTGGTCCGCATGTTCGACCGGTGGAAGTGGTTCCGGCTGGCCGACGTGGCGGCGACGGTGGCGTTCTCGTGGCTGGCGGTGGTCTTCTGGGTGTTCGTGCTGGGCATGGCGTGCGACCTGTGGAACCAGGTGGTCCGAATCGCGGCGTTCGCGGCGCCGTCGGCGCGGGCGGCGCAGGTGCCGGCGCGGCCGGCGGCGTTGTGCTTCGCCGTGCTGATCGCTGTGGCGTTCGGGTGGGGTCTGATCGAGGCGGGGAGCATTCGCGTTCGGCGGCTGACCGTGCCCGTCGCGCGGCTGCCGGACGGGATGAAGCGGTTGACGATCGTGCAGATCTCGGACCTGCACCTGGGCGTCCACACCGGGCGGAGGCGGCTGAGGCAGGTCGTCCGGCGAATCGCCGAAGTGGGCCCCGACGTGCTGGTCAGCACGGGCGACCTGGTCGACTCGTCGTTCCACAACGTCAACTCGATGTCGGACCTGCTGGCCTCGGTCGATGCGCCTCGCGGCAAGTTCGCGGTGGTGGGCAACCACGAGGTCTACGCGGGGCTGTCCGACAGCGCAGCGTTCCACGAGGCGGTGGGGCTGCGTCTGCTGCGGGGCGAGTCGGTGCGGGTCTGCGAGGGTGTTCGGATCGCGGGCGTGGACGACCCGGCCGCCGCGCGCGGCCGCGACGCGATGCGGGCGCAGGAGGAGCGGGCGCTGGCCGGCGCGGGCGACGACGAGTTCGTCGTCCTGCTGAAACACCAGCCGACGGTCTCGAGGTCCAGCCGGGGCCGCGTCGGCCTACAGTTGTCCGGCCACACGCACGGGGGCCAGATCTTCCCGTGGGGCGTGATGACGGCGTTGAGCTACCGCTACGTCCGGGGGCTGCACGAGCTCGACGGGGGGGGGCTGCTGTACGTGACCACCGGCGCGGGCACGTGGGGCCCGCCGATCCGGGTCCTCGCCCCGCCGGAGATCGTCGCCGTCACGCTCGAGGCGGCCCCGCAGGGCGCCGGCCGGCCGGACGCCGAGTGAGCGGCGCGGCGAAGATGCTGGTCTGCGCGGGCGGCGGCGGGTAGGATACACTCCATCGGAAGTGCCTCCCTACAGGCTCGGGGGGCTTCGTGACGTTCGGCTACGGACAGGGGAACACCATGACGAACGGACGGAAGGGCTTCACCGTCGCGCTGTCTCTGATTCTCGTTGTCGAGGCGGCGGAGATGGCGGCGGGACAGGACGCGCCGGCCGGGCCGGACCTGGTCTCGATGATCCCGCGAGAGGCGGTTTTCCACTTGGAGCGTCGCGGCCATCACGCCGTGCGGGACGCCTTCCTCGCGTCGAACTTCGGCAGGATGGCAATGGACGAAGCGATCAACCAGTTCGCCCACGGCTCGCGGGTGCGGATCGGGCAGATGATCGTCAAGGAGATGTTCGACCTCGACACGCCGAAGGAGATCGACCGCCACCAGAAGCTGCTGCACGAGGTGCTCAAGCCCTTCTGGTACAACCCCTGCGCGATGTACGTCGTGCTCGGGGAGGACTTCAGCCGGGGACCCGGGGTGGCGTTTCTGTGCGTGACGGGCAAGTACCAGAGCGCGTGCAAGGAGGCCCTCGAGGCATTGATGCGGGTCGGCGTGCCGAAGAAGGGCCTCGGGGGGAGGAGGCAGGCGTTCACGTACCGCAAGCACGCCGCCGTCTGGCAGGGGGTGGCCAAGTCGCACAAGGAGTTCACGCTGCCCGAGGACCCGCGGGAGCAGGCGAAGGCCCTCGCGGGGCAGACGTTGTTCATGACCTACTGGTTCGGGGACATTCTCTTCGTGGCGACGAATCTCCCGGCCGCCGACGCCGCCAGCCGCATGCTGTCGGTCGTCAAGCCGGGCAAGCCCAAGGCCGGCGAGGCGAGCTACCAGGCCGTCATGAAGAGGACGGCGATGAAAGACTGGGCCTTCCGGTGGTACTTCGACGTCGAGGTGCTGATGGGGGCGGCGAAGAAGGCCGAGGGCGGGAAGCTGCCCGAGGCGCTGGTCCATCTGCAGTTGGACAAGATTCGAGGCGCCGGCGGGACGGGGGGCTACATGGAGAAGGTCTACGCGAGGCGGACGTACGTCTACGTGCCCGACTGCACGGGCGGGCCGCTGCGGTTCCTGACGGCCGGCGGATCGTACAAGAAGGCCCTGGCCATGGCGCCGGACACGGCGTCGATCCTGCTGGCCGGGCAGGCCGACACGAAGCGGATCCTCGACCTGATCGAGGAGATGACGGGCCTGAAGGCCGCCGCGGCTCGGCCGGCCGGGAAGGGCCCACCCGATCCGCAGAGCGCCAAGGCCCTCGAGCAGATGCGGAAGCTGGCGTCGGCGTCGACGGGGCAGGTGGCGCTGTGCATGAGCGAGGTGCAGGGCATGGCGGGGATGATGGCCGGCGGCGGGCCGCCGATCGGGGCGGTGATGGGGCTGACCGACAGCAAGAAGGCCCTCGAGGCGATCGACGAGCTGATCCGCCTGGCGGGGATCGAGGAGGACGACGAGGCGGAAGAGGCCCGGGCGAAGCCGGGCACGTACCGGAAAACGCCGATCCGCTACCTGTCGGACAGCGTGCGATTGGCAGTGATGGAAGATCGCGTGGCGATCGCGATGTCGGACAACACGATGAAGGCGTTCGTCGACGCGGCGCTGGACGGGACGGGCGGTTTCGCGCCGGACGGCAAGGACGAGGCGATGGCTCGGCGCCTGCCCGACGGGTCGGCCATCTTCAAGCTGGACCTCGCCGCGATAGCCAGGCTCGCCTGGCCGATGCTGATGCAGCAGGCCGAGCGGAGCCCCGAGGAGTTCCCCTTCGTCTCCATGCCGTCGGCGGGCAAGATGGCGCGGATGCTGGGGCCCGAGCTGGCCGTCCTCTCCCCCGACGCCGACGGGCTGATGATGGAGTCGCGAGGCAAGGTCCCGTTCGCCACGAAGACGATGCTGGCCTACCCGATGATCGGGTGGTTCGTCTTCGCGATGATGTTCTGATCGTTTCGCGTTGGCGGGCGTAAGAGGGGGGAGGTGAGGCATGTTCTTCCGCGGCGGTCGAAGCGGGCGAGGGGCGACCAATCGGCCGGGGGCATCGGCCGGTCCGGCGTGGTGTGTCCTGCTGCTGGCGGCCCTCGTCGGGTCGGCCGGGGCCGGCCAGGCAACCGCCCCCGCCGCCGACCAGAGCGGCCCGATGCCGCTGGTCGATGCCGACGACGAGTTCGCCGGCCACCTCGCCGACGCCCGCCGCCGGGCCGCCCGGGGCGATCGCGAGGCGATCCGTGTCCTCCAGGCCCTCATCGAGAGTCCCACCGGCGGGTTCGTGCCCGTCGGCGGGGGGCGTTACGTGGCCCTGGCCGACCGCGCCGCCGAAATCATCGGCCAGCTCGACGAGAAGTCGGCTGCGCTGTACCGGGGATTCTACGGAGGGCGGGCGAAGGCGCTGTACGACGAGGCCCGCCGCTCCGGTCGAACCGAGCTGCTCCGACAGGTCGCCCGACGGTATCGGCACACCCGCGCCGGACGGGCCGCGCTCGACAAGCTCGCCGCGATCAGCTTCGACAGGGCGCGATTCGCCCAGGCCGCCCGGTACTGGCGTCTCGCGCGAGGGCTCACGGGAGCGGACCCGCCCGAGCCGGTCCTGCTGGCGAAGATCGCCGTGGCCTGCCACCTGGGCGGCGACGCGGCGGCGGCCGGCGAGGCGGCGGCGGCGCTGAAGGAGGAGTTCCCCGACGCGAAGGCGGAGCTGGGCGGAAGGCGCCAGGACCTGGCGGCGTTTGTGGATCGGGCGCTGCGCCGGGCGGCCCCCGCGGCGGCGCACCGACGGGCCGCGGGCGGCTGGCCCGGGCTCGGCGGCGTGGCCGACGGGATGGCGGTGATGGAGGCCTGCGACGTGAGGCTCTCGCCCGGCTGGCGGCACCCGACGGACACGGCCGCGCCGGCCGGCGAGGCGGTGAAGCTCGTCGCCGCGACGGTGAAAGACGCGCTGGACCAATCGGGCAAGCTGGGCGCGGCCCGGCTGGCCGGCGGCCACGTCGTCGTCCGGCGGACCGGCGGACCGAAGCGCAAGCTCGTCCTGCCCCCGTCGATCCACCCGGTGGTCTGGGGCGACCGGGTGCTGTATCGCACGGACGCGGGGGTGGCGGCGTGCGACCTGCTGACGGGCGAGAAGAAGTGGGACACGAGCGCGTTTCTGGCGCTCCATCGCGATCGGCCGTCGAGCCGTTCGGGCCGCCGCTACGACACGTCGCGGGGCGTCAGCGACGGCGGGATGTACCTGCTGACGGTGGGGGAGGGCAAGGTCTTCGTGCGGCACGAGTTCTCGGGCCCCCCGTCGTCGTCGCGGCGGCGGCGGTGGTCCGCGCAGCCGCAGACGAAGTCGTCGCCCGACTCGTCGGCCCTGGCGGCCGTCGAGATCGAAACGGGCAAGCTGCTGTGGAAGGTCGGCAACGGGCGGGGCGACGACGAGGTCGTCCGGATGGGCCGATTCGTCTCCGCCCCGACCTACAAGGCGGGCCGGCTGTACGCGATCGTCCTGCACCTCGAGAGGTACTACACCGTCTGCCTGGAGGCCGCCAGCCCGGCCAGGGCCGTCTGGAAGACCCCGACCTGCCAGCCTCCGGTGCTCGCGCGGAGAGGGTGGGGGATGTTCGCCCTCGCCCGGGTGGTCGGCAGCAGCGTGTCGGATCGGTGCAGTCCCCCCGCCGTTGCCGACGGGATCGTCTTCGCCCTGCCGAATATCGGCGTGCTGGTGGCGATGGAGGCCGATACCGGCAGGCCGATCTGGGCCTACCACTACAACAGCCACGTCAACGCCACCGCCGGACGCGGAGGCTACTACAGCCGATCCGGCTCCCGCAACGCCTGGCCGGTCAACCCCGTCGTCGTCTCCCGCGGGCGCGTGATCTGCCTGCCGGCCGACAGCGAGTCGCTGGTGGCGCTGTCGGCGGAGGACGGGCGGCCCGTCGGCCTGCACGGCACGGCCCGCCGCGAGCAGTCGGACCTGACGGTTGTCGACGACGACCGGCTGCTGCTCAGCGGCCCGGGCCTGTTCGTGCTGGCGACGGCCGACGGCCGGGTCATCCACAGCGATAAGGACGCCGACGGCATCGCCGGCCGACCGGCCGTGACGGGCACGAAGGCCCTGGCCGCCGAAGAGGGGCGGATCGTCCAGCTCGACCTGAAGACGTACAAGTCGGCGCGAAGCGAGATCGCCGATCCGCAGGGCCTGCTGGGCAACTTGGTCAGCGTGCCCGACGCGTTGATCGCGGCCAACACGGCGGGGGTCTGTGCGTACTTCGGTTTCGAGGCGGCGCGGTCGCGGCTGGACAGGCACATCCAGGCATGCCGGCCGGAGCAGCGGGCCCGGCTGATCCTCAAGCGGATCCACATCGCCTATCACGCCGACGTGCTGGACGACGTTCGCCGGGACCTGGCGGCGCTGACGGCGATGGCCGGGCGGTTCCGCGACGAGCAGGTGGACCGGGAGGCGAGGAGCTGGGCGTACCGGATCGAGGTGGCGGCGGGCAACCATGCCGCCACGCCGAAGCAGATGCGCGAGCGGTTCGAGAAGGCGCTGTCGCTGGCCCGGAGCGTCGAGGAGAAGGGCCATGCGATGGTTCGGCTGGCGAAGTGTCTGGAGCAGTCGGGCGATCCGGCCGGGGCGGCGGCGCTGGCCCAGCGGATCGGCGAGCAGTTCGGCCAGGCCGACCTGGTGGATGTGGACATCGGCCCGGAGGCCCGCCGCGTGCTCACCTACGCCCGGCGGACCGGCGGCAAGAAGCTGGGCCAGCAGCTCGTCCAGCGGCTGATCGAGACGCACGGGCGTGCGGTGTACGCGGCGGTGGACAAGTCGGCCGGGGCGGCCCTTCGCGAGGCCGTCGCCGCCGCCGACCCGCAGCGGATGCGGGCCGTCAGGGACCGCTGGCCCCACAGCGTCTGGGCCGATGACGCCGTCTACGCCGCCGCGGAGGCCTACTACCGGCGGGCCAAGCAGGCGAAGGGCGACGAGGCCGAGCCGCTGTACGGAGAGGCCATCGCGATGCTCTCGGAGGTCGCCGCCATGCCGGACAGCTCGCTGCGGCTGTCGGCGAACGTGGCGATCGCGGTGGTCTATGCCCGCGTCGGCAACGGCGGGGGCGCGAAGCTCGTGCTGTACCGGATCCGCCGGACGCCGCCGGACGCCCGGTTCCGGTTCGCCGACGTCGAGGGGCGCCTCGCCGACGTCGTCGCCGCCCTCCGCGCCGGCAAGGCGCCGCCGCAAGCAAGTAGGTGAAGACTCGCAGCCTCGTGAGCAGGTCAGCCCGGAGGGCAGGGCCACAGTGCCAGCAGTAGACATCGAAGGAGCCACCGCAGAATGAGTTCAGCAGTACGATCGCCGGCCGCGGCGGCTGCGGCGTCGGTTGTCGTGGCGATGGCGGCCGCCTGGGCCTCGCCGCCGCGGGCGGCCGGGCAGACGGCGGCGCCCCGCGGGCGAGCCGGCGGGCAGGACATCGCGGCGGTGGCCGAGGCGATCGGGCGGATCGTGGCGCTGGGCGACGAGCAGGTCGACTACGCCCGGGTCGAGCTGGAGCTGGCGGCGCTGTTTGACAAGGCGGTGCACGTCGGCGACTCGTTGGCGGAGGTCGACCGGATGGCCCGGGCGCTACGGCGTCGGCTGATGCCGACTCGCACCTCGCCGCTGGCGGCGCAGACGAAGGTGGGGGCGATGGCGAACTACGTCTTCGAGGTCGAGCGGATCGGCGCGGCGGCTGTCCACACGCCGGCGGCGCCGACGCTGCTGCACGAGCTGCTCCGCGACCGCCGCGGGACGGACCACGCGCTGGCGATCCTCTACCTCGCCCTTGCCCGGCGGGTCGGCATGCCGCTGAAGCTCGTCCCCTCGCACGGGCACGTCTTCGTCCGCTACGAGAGCGACGGGCAGACGTATGACATCGAGCTGACCGCGAAGGGCAGGATCACCCCGGCGGGCCATCAACGCAAGAAGCTCCGCCAGCCGGACGCCAGGTGCTACCTCCAGCCGCTGCCGCCCTCGCAGGCCGTCGCGTTGATCCTGGCCCGGATGGGCGACTGGCTTCGGATGCGGGGCCGGTACCGCGAGGCGCTGCTCTGCCTGGAGGCGTCGCTCCGGCGGCGGCCGGGCCAGCCGGAGGCGCTGGTCACGCGGGGGACGTGCCTGTCGGCGATCGGCCGGCACGCCGAGGGCCTGAAGTGCGCCGAGCAGGCCATCCGGCTGTACGCTCCCTACTCGAGGGCATGGACGAACCGGGCGGCGTGCCTGGCGAACGTCGGGCGCCGGGCCGAGTCGTTGGCCAGCTACGCCAAGGCGATCGAGCTGGACCCGAACTGCCCCGGCGCCCGCGTCGGGCGGGGCATGGCGACCTTCGACATGGGCAAGCCTCGCCAGGCGTTGGTCGACTACTACCACGTCCTGCGGAAGATCGACAACCGTCACGCCCCGGCGTGGCTGCACGCCTCCCGGGCGCTGGAGCGGCTGGGCGACCACCGCAGGGCGCTGATCTGCGCCCGCCAGGCCACCGACGCCGAGCCGCGCAACCCGCTGAACTGGTTGTGGCACGGCTATGCCGCCTGCGAGGCCGGCCGGCTCGACGAGGCCCGCCGCTGCGCCCGGCGGCTTGGCGCGATGGGCGCGGCGCCCCTGGAAAAGCGCCTGAGAGCGAAGATCGCCCGCCCGGCCAGCCGCCCCGCGACGCGGTGACGGCCGGGCCGGCCGGGACGATCGTGGATCCGCCCGCGCATGCCGCGTCCGCCCGACGCCGCGCAAATGCCGTGCCGGGGGCTTGACAGGCCTCGCGAAATCCGCATAATACGGCGTTTTCCGTGACGGCAAGGAGACTGACCGTGTATGCAGTGATCGAAGACAGCGGCCAGCAGTATCGCGTCAGCGAAGGCGACGTGATCAACGTCGACCTGCGCGACCTGGCCGAGGATGCCGAACAGATCGAGTTTGAGCGTGTCCTGCTGGTGAGCGACGAGGAAGGCGAGGTCAGCATCGGTACGCCGCTGGTTAGCGGGGCGAAGGTCGTCGCCGAGATCGTCGCCGACCGGCTGAAGGGCCCGAAGCTGCACATCTACCGGTGGCGCCGCCGCAAGGACTCGCGGACGAAGATCGGCCACCGGCAGAAGTACATCCAGGTTCGCGTGACGAAGATCGAGGGTTGATCCGGACGACGGTTGGCAGGGACGCAGGGGATTCGGGCGAGTCTTCCCGCCGCGGGGGGGGGGATTCCGCGCCGGCTTGTGCTTCGTAGCGACTCGTGCTTCGCAGAGCAGCAAGCGCTACTTCGCAGAGCAGCAATGGGCCCCATCGATCTTTCCCGGCCCATGGCGAAGGCGGCCTGGTCGGCGGGTCCTGTTGCCCCTGCGGGGTTCACTTTCATGCCTCCTCAGCAGGATGAGTGGGTCAGTTTCGGTTCGGGGACGTGTCCAAGCGGTTGATAGAGAAAAACTTCCAACGCCTCGAACGTCCGTAAGCCGCAGGCTTTTCCCGCAGCGAGTTCCGCCTTGCTGTTCAGGCCCTCCCACACGGCGGCGTCCGGGGGGCCAGCCCCCCATACCCCCCGGGGTTTTCGAGGCATCGCTCCGGTGTGCGATGGCGATGGGCAGCGACGGCCTCCCACGGCACAAGCCGCAGGAGGCCGGATGCACCATCGGACACCTGAGTCATGCCTCAGAAAACTCCGCGGCGCAGCCGCGCCTTCTTCGCCCACGCGGCCGGAGGCATCTCGGTCCCACAGGCAAACCTCGCGCCGGGAAAGCGACCCACACATTCTGCGGAAGAGCCGTTTTCATAAAGGGTCCGCTACCGGAGGCTTGCGCCCCCGGCTATTGCCTGCCGACCCTTTGCGTCTCCGGAGGCGGTCGCGGGGGCCGCCGCTGAACAGCACCCGGCGGGCGGCATTGGGTTGCGGGCAAAGCCCGCGCCGCGATCACTGCAATCTCTGTGTTGGGGGCTGGTTCGGGCTAGAGATCCACGGCGCGGTTCTCGCGGCGGGCGGTTTCGGCGGCGAAGACGATCCGGTGGGTCTGGAGCGTCTCGTCGGGGCCGGAGAGGATCTTCGACGGGTCGTTGTCGGCCACCGCGTCGAGGAAGGCGTCAAGCAGTGCCCCGTCGCCGCCGCCGTGGCCGCCGCCGGCGACCGTGTCGTCGGCGTACGGGTCGATCACCTCCGTCTGGTCGGTCAGGAAGTCGAACACCTCGATCGTCTTCCCGTCGCCCGTGATCTCGCCCGTCGTGCCGAACAGCCGCGTCTGGCGCCCGCGGGCGCGGCAGAAGGCGGTCATCGTGAACGACGCCGTCCGACCGTCCTCGAAGAGGAAATTGACCACCTGGTGGTCGACGACGTCGTTGTCGCAGGCGTAGACGCACCGCCCGTACGGCCCGGTGCGCAGGGCCTCGAGTACGCTGTCGGGCGAGACGTCCGGCGTGAGGATGTCGACGGGCCAGCCCGTGTTGCCCTTCTCGAGCATGCCGAGGTAGATCTTCCTGGCCGAATAGGGGCAGTGCCCGTCGAGGGGGCAGTCGACGCACCGGTCGGCCGCCGTGGGGGGGCGGTTCTCGGCGCGGAAGTGCAGCAACGAGCCGAAGGACGATACGCTTGCGCACCGCCCGCCCATGATATGGCAGATCCAGTCGACGTCGTGGCAGCTCTTGGCCAGCAGCATGGGGGCCGACTCGGCCTCGTTGCGCCAGTTGCCGCGGACGAAGGAGTGGGCCTGGTGCCAGTAGCCGACCGGCTCGAAGTGCTGGCAGTTGACGACTTGCCCGATGCGTCCGGCGTCGACGAGGGCCTTGACCGCGCGGGTGTAGGGGGTGTATCGCATGACGTGGCAGACGGCGAAGAGGACGCCGGCCCGGCTGACGGCGTCGACGATGCGGCGGCAGTCGGGCTCGTTGGGGGCCATGGGCTTCTCGAGCAGGATGTGGTATCCCCTCTCGGCCAGCGCGACGGCAGGGCGGGCGTGGACGGCGTCGGGGGTGGCGACGATGGCGGCGTCGGCGAGCTTCGGGCGGTCGGCGAACTGGCGCCAGTCGGCCACGACGTTGTCGGGCGGGACCTGGTGGGCTTGGGCGAACCGTGTGCGGTAGGCCTGGCGCGGCTCGGCGATGCCGACGACGCGGGCGCGGTCGCCGTGTGAGGCGAGCCGGTCGGCGTAGACCTCACCGCGGCTGCCCGCGCCGAGGACGATGAACGATACTGGCGGCATGTTGATTGCTCCTGTTGCCGTACTGGACTCGGTCGTGGGCATATGCTACCATGAAGGCGAAGGCCGGCCGCAGGGCTTTTCGGCCCCGGCGCGGTGGGGGGATGCGTTTTTCGAGGAGTAACGGAATGAACCGGACGGCGCGGGCGTTCACGCTTGTGGAACTGCTGGTGGTGGTGGGGATCATCGGGATGTTGGCGGCGATGATCGTGCCCACGTTCAACACCGTGGTCGACCTGGCGCGGGAGGCCGACTGCCGCAGCAACCTGGCCCTGATCGGCAAGGCCATCACCAGCTACCTTCAGACCCACAACGACTACCTGCCGAAGAACGACAGCGAGGGCGGGTCGTATGAGGGCTACGACCCCAACGACCTGCTGCCCGGGCGGGATTCCTCGATGAGATGGTGGTGCAACAAGGTCTACACGCACGGCGTCAAGCGGTTCACCATCTACCAATGCCCCTCCGACCCCAGCCGGGCCGACTGGGGGGTGGTCGCGGCCGGCTACGGCTTCAACGATACGCTGACCAAGGAGGAGGAGATCGAGACGATCTTCGGCATCAAGGATCTCGAGCGGACGGCGCTGGTGGGGCACTGCAGCTTCATCACGGAAGAGCCGGCCATCGTCGAGGGGATGCTCAACCCCGACGAGCCGGACGACTGGCCCCGGGGGCACCTGCCGAAGCGGGACCGCGAGACGAGGGCCCGCCTGGGGCGGTGCGGGTTCCTGATGGCGGGGGGGAGCATCACGACGATGACCTTCTCGGAGGCCCTCAGCACGAAGCACATCCTGTTCCGGGGCCGCCCGGAGAAAGAAGACGACTGATCCGGTTGCCCTGCGTCCCTCGGTCCGGCAATCACCCCGCCCCCCCTCTCTGCGCCAGATCACCATCGAAGCGGCCGCCTCGCCTGCCCGCCCGGCTCGGCTGTTGATGGGCGCGGGGTATTGACGTATCTTCGAGCCCGCCGTCGCGCCCGGCGCGGGCCGGGCGGGATGCGCCTGACGAAGGAGAGCGAATGTTCCCGTCGATCTTCACCGACGAGTTGGCTTTGGACATCACCGAGGGCCTGCCGATCATCAAGTCGTGGGGGCTGACGCACGTGGACCTGCGGGGGCGGGTTTTCGGCAAGGCGGCCGAGGCGCTGCCGCCGGAGAGGCTGCCCGAGCTGCGGAAGCTGCTGGACGATCACGGCATGAAGGTCGGCTGCCTCCAGAGCTCGCTGGCGAAGGTGCACCTGCCGGACGCCGAGCGGTGCAAGGCCGAGGCCGACAAGCTCGAGGGCATCCTCCGTTCGGCCGACGCGCTGGACTGCCGGCTGGTGCGGGTGTTCTTCTACTGGCAGCCTCGGGCGGAGTTGGCCGGGGCGCTGGCGGCGCGCCCCGACGAGCAGCAGAAGGTGCTCGACCGGTTCGCCCCGCTGGCCGAGCGGGCCCGGCAGGCCGGGCTGATCCTCGCCTTCGAGAACTGCGGCGTGATGCCCGACGAGGTCTTCACGATCCTGAACGCCCTGGGCGTGGCGAGCTGGGGGCTGGCGTGGGACGTGCGCAACACGTGGGACTGCGACGAGCGTCGTGCGGGGGAGGAGGCGTTCATCGGCCGGATGGCGCGGCGGGCGCGGCTGTTGCACGTGAAGGCCGCCGGCGCGGTGGCGGAGCTGGGCGGCGAGGCGATCGACTACGCGAAGGTGCTCCAGGCGTGCGACAGCGCCGGCGTGCAGGGCCCGGTCAGCGCCGAGACGCACAACCCCGACCGGTCGGTCGACAACGTCGAGATGTCCCGCCGCCTCGTGGAGGCGATCCAGAAGGCCTGGCCGACCGCCGCGCCGGGCGGGCTGTTCAGCAAGGACAGGCCCGCCGGCTCGGTCCGACGCGAGTGGGCGGACGACCCGGTCGGTTTCGCCGTCGTCGGGCTGGGCATGGGCCACAACCGGTCGCGGCAGGTGGCGGAGAATTCGGGCACGCGGCTGGTGGGCGTCTGCGACCTCCGCGAGGAGCGTGCGAAGCGGACGGGCGAGGAGTTCGGCGTTCCCCACGGCACGGACGCCCGCGAGTGGCTGGACAACGACGAGGTCGAGGTCGTCTACGTGCTGACGGAGACGGGCAACCACGGGAAGGTGGCGATGCAGGCCCTCGAGGCCGGGAAGCACGTGCTGACCACCAAGCCGATGGACGCGACGGTCGCGGCGTGCGACGAGATGATCCGGCTGGCCGAGCGGAAGGGCCTGCTGCTGGGCGTGGACTTCGACCGCCGCTTCCGCCCGGAGCCGCTGTCGCTGAGGTCCGCCCTCGCCGCCGGGCGGCTCGGGCGGCTGCTGAGCGGCACGTGCGCGTTGAAGGTGCTGCGGACGATGGAGTACTTCGAGGCCAACGGCGGCTGGCGCGGCACGCGGGAGCTGGACGGCGGGGGCGTGTTGAGCAACCAGTCGATCCACCACGTCGACGAGATCGTCTTCACCGTGGGCGTCCCGGCAAAGGTCCGCTGCGACATCTGGACGCAGAACCACGACATCGAGGCCGAGGACCTCGGCATGGCGAGATGGCTGTACGACGACGGGGCGGTGGTGACGTTCTACGGCACGACGTGCTATCCGCACCCGACGTGGTACGTGCATTACGAGCTGGTCGGCACGGAGGGGGCCTACTACCTGGCCAGCGGCGGGCCCGTCGGCGAGCCGCAGACCCGGTGGTTCCTCGACGGGGCGTGGTCCGATCGCCCGCCGGAGGCGGTCCGCAGCGAGTGGCTCAACGCGGCGGACAACTTCGCCGCCGCCGTCCGGACCGGCGCGGCGTTGACCTGCACGGGGCGGGACGGGCGGCGGACGCAGGCCGTCCTCGACGCGATGTACCGCTCGGCCTACGAGGCCGGCGGAGACTGGGTCGACGTGAAACCTGAACTGGAGTGAGCGATGAAGACGGGAACGATTGCGGATCGCGGATTGCGGATTGCGGATCGGCTGCTGACGCGTGCCTTCCGGCGCATGCGGTGGGGGATGCTGGTAGTGCTGATCGGCGCGATGGCGCTGCCGGCGGGGATGGCGGCCGGGCCGACGGCGAAGCCGAGAGCACGGCGGAAGCGGCCGGCGAGGGCGGCGTGGATGATCACCAAGATGCCGGCCGACAAGGTGATCTGCTTCGCGCTGTACACGGTGCAGAAGGGCGTGCTGAAGCTGACGGCCCAGCTCTACGAGCTGGACGCCGACGCCGATCGGACGGTTCGCCTGGAGATCAAGAAGGGGGGCAAGTGGGTGAAGATCGCCGAGACGAAGGCGATCGAGCGCGGCTGGACGGCACCGTTCCGCGTGGCCGGCTGGGACGCGACGAAGGACCACGAGTACCGCGTGGCCCACGGCGACAGCGCCTTCTACACGGGGCGGATCCGCAGGGACCCGGTGGACAAGGAGGAGATCGTCGTGGCGGCGTTCACGGGCAACTCGAACCGCGACCGGGGCCCGCGCCCGGACATGATCGCCAACCTCAAGAAGCAGGACCCCGACGTGCTGTTCTTCTCGGGCGACCAGGTCTACGACCACGGCAAGCACTTCCCGTCGTGGCTCCAGTTCGGCAGGCAGTTCGGCGAGGTGATCAGGGACCGCCCGACGATCACGATCCCCGACGACCACGACGTGGGCAACGGCAACCTGTGGGGCGCCGGCGGGAAGGTCGGGCCCGACGGCTACAAGGACCCCGAGTTCGTCAAGGAGGTCGAGCGGGCCCAGACCAGCCACCTTCCGGACCCGTACGACGCGACGCCGATCGAGCGCGGTATCGGCGTGTACTACACGGCCCTGACGTGGGGGCGGATCGGGCTGGCCGTCATCGAGGACCGGAAGTTCAAGTCGCAGACGAACATCCTCGACCACAGCAAGTTGCCCGGCGTGAAATTCACTCGCCCGGACCACGTCAAGGAGATGCCCGCCGACCCGAAGGCGCTGGACGTGCCCGGCGCGACGCTGCTGGGCAAGCGCCAGCTCGAGTTCCTCCGCGAGTGGTCGGCCGACTGGACGGGCACGGACATGAAGGCCGCCCTCAGCCAGACCGTCTTCGCCGGGGCCGCCCATCTGCACGGCGGAAAGGCCAACCGCCTGGCGATCGACCTGGACTGCAACGGCTGGCCCCAGAGCGGGCGGAACCGCGCGCTGGCGGAGATCCGCAAGGGCTTCGCGCTGATGATCGGCGGGGACCAGCACCTCGCGACGGTGATCCATCACGGCATCGACGCCTGGGACGACGCGGGCTGGTCCTTCTGCGTCCCGTCGATCGTCAACTACTACAATCGCTGGTGGCTGCCGCTCGAGCCGCCCGCCGAGCCGATCAAGACGCCCCTGAAGCACACCGGGCGGTTCACCGACGGGCTCGGCAATCGCATCTCGCTGTACGCCTACGCCAACCCCGACCCCGGTCGGCCGAAGTACGGCAAGTGGGGCGCCAGGGCGGCAGGGCACGGCATCGTGCGGTTCAACAAGCGGACCCGCAAGATCACCATCGAGTGCTGGCCGCGCGGCTGCGACGTCAGCAACCCCGAGCACAAGCAGTACCCCGGCTGGCCGATCACGATCGACCAGGCCGACAACTACGGCCGCAAGGCCGTCGCGTACCTGCCGACGCTCGAGATCTCCGGGCAGACCAACCCGGTCGTCCAGGTGATCGAGGAGTCCGGCGGCGAGATCGTCTACACGCTGCGGATCAATGGAACGAACTTCCGGGCGAAGGTCTTCTCGAAGGGCCCTCACACGGTGAAGGTCGGCGAGGGCAAGCGCATCAAGACGATCAAGGGCATCCGACCCGTCGGCGTTGACAGCACCAAGACGCTGAAGGTCTCGCTCTGAGCCGCGAGGGGGCGGCAGGCGCCGCCTTCGTCGGCTTCGGAGGGCGGGGTTGGCGGCAAGGGCCTTCCCTTGCGAAGCGGCAAGCGGCAGAGGGGAGGGCGGCGGAAGCTGTGTCCGCGGGACCAGGGCGATTACCCCAAGGACCTTTGCGGGTCCTCCTTTGTGGCAAGAAACGGCATATACGTTTGCGAATCTCTCAGGCGTCGGCCCGATCGGGCCGACATAAAAAACGAGCGGCATCGTCGCTTCGCTCTCGATGCTGCCGGCCGGGGCTGACGGGCCGCGGGCCGCGGAAGTAACAGACACTCGTAAGGAGGAATGCGAGGATGAGCGGCAGCGTCCATGGCGCATCGCGTGTGGGGGCGCTGGGAGCATACCGTCAGTACTTGGCGGCCGGCATGCGAAAGGCCCTGGCCTCGCGGCGGCGCAGGTCGTCGCAGAGCGGGCAGAGAGCGGCATCGACGCTTCTGAGGAACATGCGTTCCCGAAACCGCCGTCGGATCAACTGGTTGGGGTGACGGCAAGGCCGGGGGCGAGTGTGCGGACGGACCGGCCGGGGGGGGATCCAGGGGCCGGGCCCGCCGCGGGGGACGCCCCCGGCCTGCCCTATCCTTGCGCACCGCCGTCGGGCGGCGTGTAAGGCCGGCCGGCGAGGAAGCCTCGGGTCAACTTCCATACCACGCCGCTCAGAGCGATCAGGGCAACGAGGTTGGGGAGGGCCATCAGTCCGTTCAGCGTGTCGGCGACGTCCCAGATGGCCTCGAGGTTGCCCAACGCGCCGATGAGGATGAAGGGCAGCCACAGCGCCCGGTAGGTCATCCGGACGACGCGTCCGTGGCCGAAGATGAACGCGCAGCACGTCTCGCCGTAGAAGCACCAGGCGAGGATCGTGTCGTAGGCGGTCAGGATCATGCAGAGCGTGACGACGACGCACGCGGCGGTGCTGTTGAACGGCGTGCTGAAGGCGGTGATGGTGAGGTTGGCGCCCTTCTCCCCGCTGCTCCACGTGCCGGTCAGGAGGATCACCAACGCCGTGGCGCTGCACATGATCAGCGTGTCGAAGAAGACCTCGAAGATCCCCCACAGCCCCTGGCGGGCGGGGTGATCGGTCCGCGCGGTCGCGTGGGCTATCGGCGCCGAGCCGAGACCGGCCTCGTTGCTGAACACGCCCCGCGCGATGCCGAAGCGAATCGCCCACATGACCGTCGCGCCCGCGAACCCGCCCGCCGCCGCGGTGGGGGTGAAGGCGCTCCGGAAGACCAGTCCGACGGCGGATGGGATCTGCCCGGCGTACATCACGATGACCGCCACGGCCGCCAGCATGTACACCGAGCACATGAACGGCACGCAGAACATGGCCACGTTGGCGATCCGCTTGATCCCGCCGATGGTCACGAGGCCGACGGCGACCAGCAGCAGGCCCCCCGTCACCCAGCGCGCGGCCTCGACGTGTGCGGGGTCCGTTATGTCGCTGATCTGGAGGACGCGCTGGACGCCGTCGGCGACGGCGTTGGCCTGCGTCATGTTGCCGATGCCCAGCCCCGCCAGCGCGCCGAAGAGGCAGAAGACGATTGCCAGCGGCTTCCACCTGCGCCCGAGCCCGCGGGTGATGTAGGTCATCGGCCCGCCCATCATCGGCCCGCCGGCCTCGCGGGTGCGGTAGTGGACGCCCAGGACGACCTCCGCGTACTTCGTCGCCATGCCGACCAGCCCCGAGACGAGCATCCAGAACACCGCCCCGGGCCCGCCGGCGGCGATCGCCGTCGCGACGCCCGCGATGTTGCCCACGCCCACCGTTCCGCCCATCGCCACCGTCATCGCCTGGAACGGCGTCACGTCGCCTTCCGCCCGAGGCCCGCGGTGGACGATCTTGCCCATCGTCTCCCGGCACATCAGGCCGAACTTCCAGAATTGGATCCCCCGCGCACGCAGCGTCAGGAACACCCCCGTGCCGACCAGCAGGATCAGCATCGGCGGGCCCCACACCTGCTCGTTGATCTGCTTGTTCGCCGCCAGTAGCGCGTCGACGATCGGCCCCAGCGAGGCCCCGAGGGCCCCGTACCATTCCAACAGCGTGTCGATCATCGGGCTCTCCCAGCGCGTCCGTGCAAGCGAGCGGCGACGGATGAGATGACGGCGTCCTGCCGATTCGGCGACGATGCTATCCCTGCCGGTCGCCCCGGTCAAGCCCCTCCAGGCAGGTACATCCTGGTCCCTCCGGGACCGAGAAGGCCGCGATGTCTGCGTCCGAGACCCAGAAAATAGTAT